>Ga0302325_10000334_pt1 | contig 134357 bp, 140 predicted proteins | sample Palsa_T0_2_FD_201948 | JGI IMG/M metagenome (GOLD analysis project Ga0302325, IMG submission 201948) | Peat permafrost microbial communities from Stordalen Mire near Abisko, Sweden - Palsa_T0_2 | ecosystem: Environmental > Terrestrial > Soil > Palsa > Peat permafrost | place: Sweden: Abisko...
CCTATGAGGCCGCATTAAGGCAGATTCCCAAATGACATTTTAATTTTCAATTAAACCATGAGCGACACTGTTAAATGGAGTTCTTACGATTTCTACGTGCTTCCCAAGGAAAGCGCCTGGCATGCAGTTGGCGGGGTGTACATTTTCACGGGCAAAAACGCACAAGGCTTGTGGTATCCGCTTTACATTGGCCAAGCGGAATCACTGGCTGCGCGGATTCCCACTCACGAGCGTTGGCAGGAGGCGGCGCGACTCGGGGCCACCCACGTCCATGCGATGGTGGTTCAGCAAGAGGCCAACCGGGATACGATCGAGAGAGAGTTGATTGCTGCTTATCAGCCGACCCTGAACGAGCACCACAAATAGCCGATAATCCGTTCCTGTTAGTCGCGATGGCCGCTGGCAAGACCCTCGAGAATATCTACCGGGAGAGCCTGTCTAGAATCTCCGCGCACGAAAGATAGCCCGCCGAAGAAAGAGTCGTGATCATACGCCCGCTGTAGATCTTGGCGATCTCCTCGCGCGCATTTGTCAAATGCGTCACCTGCGAATCGAAATGATGGACGGTATTTGGCAGGCCATCCCTCGCGATGGAACGCTCGCGCGCTAGTCTGAGGTCGCCGTCGAACCACCAGGCCGTGAATCCAAAAGAGACAAGCATCCCGATTACTTTGTAGTTGTCTGGACTTGGCATGAACGCCCAGGTAGCGACAACCTTTTCCGTCCATGGAGGAGGCGTTACACCCGTCACCCCCATGCTCGCGAACAGCGTTGCGCAGTGTACATTGCCATTGCCGTCTTCAAAATCAATGTGCCGGTAGCCGTGGTTGTCCCGCAACCAATCGCCGAAGGTGGTCTTGCCGCAGCAGGGAAAGCCATTAATAAGGAGCTTCATTGTGACACTAGTCCTAACAGAGGTTTCCGACGCTGGTATCACTATGGTTTCACGCCCTCAGCGTTAACACAGAGTTAATTCGATTGAGTCGCGGGAACAGGATCCGCAGAAAGTGCCACACGCCGACCATAAAACACGAGAACGCGCACAAGAACCAAAGGAAGAGTACGTATACCAACCAGCCAAGGGGCTTGTGGCTCACTTCGGCGAAGCTGGATGGCGCCAGGTCGAAGTCGGCCGAGAACGACGAACGATCAAAGCCTCCGGCCCACGAATCATACAGGAATCTCTTCCAGCACGCGGTGAACACCAGGAAGAGCAACGCGAGAACAAGAAACCTCGCAGACCGCCTAAACCCGGTCGGCGAGGCCTTGGCGTAGAGTTGGGCCCTAAATGAGAGAACGCCGGTAATCGTGGCGCCGCAAAGACCCGCAGCGCTCACGGCCAGGGTGAAATCGGGATTAAAGTCATGGACTAGCATTCCGCCGGCAATCCGCAGGGGGACCCATGCTATCGCCAATACGGCAAGCCAACCTACAAGAGCGGCTACGATCCGCTTAGTCATGCAAACTAACGTAGGGGCGTTGGGCTGGCGTTGCGCGGCAAATCTTCCTCCGACTGCCGGAGGGCGGTAATGGGGGACCCATCGCGTCGAGTTCGCCCCGCCTGGGGCAACGGATCGGCCGCCATAGGCAGCCGGGAGTGTAACGCGGATCCTTCTGGCGGGATGGGCTCCAAAAAGAGACCCACACCGAGGAAAACCCCGGCGTGGGTGGCGGACATCCGGCCTCTTCCAGTAGCTAGGGCCTGAAGGCGCCCAGAGCGCCGCTTGAGGAAGCCTCGCGCAACGGTAGGCAGCTTAGCAGTCCGTTTTTTAGGTGGGGACCGTAAGTCCGCAGTCCAAGGGTCTCACGCGCATTCGCTGGATCAAGCGCAAATCGCGACCGTCGGACGCACCCGATTGCCGTGGATATTCGCGAGAATTGCAAAACCGCTTCTACAGGGGGTTTCTAGAGGGCGCAGTCGAAATGGGTAATTCTCAGATGCAGTGAGTACTCCCGCCACACTCCCGCCAGCAACCCGTATTTCGATGCATCTTGATTCATCTCAATTCATCGAGCACAATTTGGCATGGACTCGCATAACCCGCTGATTGGAGCAGTTTACGAGGGGGAAACGGGTTTCGTATCCGCCTTTTTGACTGGTGGACGCCGAGGGACTCGAACCCCCGACCCCCTCGGTGTAAACGAGGTGCTCTAACCAACTGAGCTAGGCGTCCCCTAAAGTCAGACGGCCGCGAGCGCGGCCCTGGGCCTGAGCAGACCCTCGCGAGCCATCACCTCGGCTATCTCAATGGCGTTGAGGGCCGCGCCCCTCCAGAGATTGTCACCGGTCACCCAGAGGGCCAGTCCGTTGGGGAGCGCCGTATCGAGGCGGATCCGCCCCACCCCGCACCTCTCCTTGCCGCTGAAGTCCAGGGGAGTGGGATATTCCAGGCGGGCGGGGTCGTCCACGAGCTGGGCGCCGGGGAACGAGGCGACAGCCTCGCGGGCCTCCGCGACGCTCACAGGACGCTCGAACTCGGCGTTGATCGCGACGGAGTGGGCCCGCACGACGGGCACGCGCACGCATGTCACGGAGACCGGCAGCTGCGGAAGGCCCAGGATCTTGCGGCTTTCCAGCATCATCTTGGTCTCCTCGCCCGTATAGCCGTTCGCCCCGAAATTATCCACCTGGGGAATCACGTTGAAGGCGATCTGGCGCTGCAGGACCTTGCGCGGGAGCTTGTCACCCTTCGCGTAGGCGATGACCTGCGCGTCGAGCTCGCGAACGGCCTCGGTGCCCGCCCCGGAGACCGACTGGTAGGTCGCCGCGATGTAGCGCCTGAGCCCAAAGCGCCTGTGCAGGGGCCAGAGGCCCATGAGCGCCACCGCGGTCGAGCAGTTCGGGCTGGCGATGATCCCCTTGTGCAGCCGGAGCGCCTCCGGGTTGATTCCGGGAATGACGAGGGGGACATCCGGGTCCATGCGCAGCGCCGAGCTCTTGTCGATCACGAGGCAGCCGGCCTTCACGGCATCGGGCGCGAGAGCGCGGGTCACCGGCCCGCCGGCCGCGAAAAAGGCGACGTCCAGCTGGGAGAAGATCCCGGGGCGGGCCTCCTCCACGGGGACGGGACGCCCCGAGAATTCCAGGGTCTTCCCGGCCGAGCGCGCCGAGGCGAAGAGACGGATGGCGCCCACCGGGAATTGGCGCGCCTCAAGGAGGCGCAGCAACTCTTGACCGGCGGCGCCTGTGGCGCCGACGATGCCGACTATGAAGGATGCCGTCTTTTCCATGGATTCGTTCTGGGAACCGTTTAACAAAACCCGTTCTTCGCTGGGCATCAAGCCAACAGACCGTGTCCTTGTCGTGCGGATCGGGGCGTCCACGCTCCAGCTCTACCGGAAGAAATCCCTTGTAAAATCCTATGTGGTATCGACTTCCAAACGGCCCCCATCGAACATTGCGAACTCGCTCGGCACGCCGACTGGCCTCCACGCGGTCGCGGAGCGGATCGGGGCGGGCCAGCCTCCGGGAATGGTCTTCAGGTCGCGCGTTCCCACGGGGCGCCATTTTTCCGAGCTCATCGCGGAATTTCCCGGCCAGGGGAACATGGTGACGAGCCGCATCCTCTGGCTCAGGGGACTTGAGCCCGGCGTCAACTCCGGCGGCGACGTCGACACCTACAAGCGCTATGTCTACATCCACGGCACCCACCGCGAGGAAGGGATCGGCAGGCCGATGAGCGCCGGATGCGTCCTCATGCGCAATTCCGACGTCGTGGAGCTCCACGACATGGTCCGCGCGGGCGACCTGGTGTGGATTGTGAGGTAGGCGGCAAGCGATGATCGGGATCCTCGACGACTCGGCCACGGCCGCCCCCTCCCCCAGCCGGGCGCCGGAGCTTGCCGCCAAGATTTTCTCCGAGGGGGGCCTCCTGCAGTCGGGCCTGGGCCTCGAGCACCGGCCCGGCCAGGAGCGGATGGCAAATGCGGTCGCCGCTGCCCTCCGGGACGAGGAGCCGGTCCTCTTCGAGGCCGGCACCGGGATCGGCAAGTCCCTCGCATACCTTGTCCCGGGAATCATCCATGCCACCGACTGCGGAAGGCAGATGATCGTCTCGACCCACACGATCTCGCTCCAGGAGCAGATCGAGAAGATGGACCTGCCGCTCTGCAGGCGCCTGTTCGACTCCGACCCCGGCCTCGGCCGGTACGCCGGCTTTGCGGCGACGGTGCTCGTCGGGAAGGCGAATTATCTCTGCACCTCGCGCCTCTCCCACGCGCTGGCGGAGCGGGCAAGCCTGTTTGACGATGCCGGATACGAGGAGCTCCTGAGGATAGCGGACTGGGCGGACTCGACGCAGACCGGCCTGCGCCACGAGCTCCAGCCGGCGCCCAGCCCGGACGTGTGGGAGTCGGTGAACGCCGACTCCACCTCCTGCTCAAGGCGCATCTGCGAGGGCGGACGCTGCTTCTACCAGCGGGCCCGCGCCCGGGTCCGCTCGGCCCAGGTCATCGTCGTCAACCACGCGCTCCTCTTCTCCCTCATCAGCGCAGGCGGCGCGCGGGCCGAGGGCGCGGGACCGGGCGCCTCGGGCGTCCTCTTCCCGGGCGACTTCGTCGTCCTCGACGAGGCGCACACGGTGCAGGAAGTGGCCGAGGACAACTTCGGCCTCTCGCTCAGCAGCGTCGGGGTCGACAGGACGCTCAAGCACCTCTTCAACCCAAGGACGCGGCGCGGACTCATGAAGAAGCGCGCCGACGCCGAGTTCGCAAGGCGGGTGGCGGACGCGCTCGGGGCGTCGGAGCAGTTCTTCGCGGCGGTTGCGTCGCGGCTCCTCGCGGAGCGGCCGATCGCCCGGGTGCGCGAGACGGGAGCCGCCGAGCCGCTTCCCTGCGAGCCCCTTGCGGCCCTGGAGCGGAGCGTCGCAAAGGCCGCGGACAGCCTCGAGGACGGGCGCGAGCGCGACGAGCTCCTGGAGCAGAAGACGCGCCTGCGGGCGATTCGCGGGGGGATCGACGAGTGGCTGGCGCTTGCGAACACGGGTCATGTGTACTGGGCCGAGAGGGGCGGGCGCAGGCAGACGATCGTGACCCTGCGCAGCGCGCCCGTGGATGTCGCGCCGGAGCTGGAGCGCTGCCTCTTCGGGGCCGGGGTCAGCGTGGTCTGCACAAGCGCGACCCTGGCCGTCGCAGGGGAGATGGCCCCGTTTGCGTCGCGCATCGGCGCCGCCTCGGCGCGGGCCGAGATCGCCGTCTCCCCCTTCGACTTCGACAGGAACATGCGGGTCTATGTCGCGGCCGACGTCCCGCCCCCGTCGCTCCAGGACCCGAGGGCCTCGATCGACGCCCTCGCCGACTATGTCGGCTTCTGCTGCGCGCGGGTGCGCGGGGGCTCCCTCGTCCTCTTCACGAGCTACCGCGACATGCAGGCAGTCGCGGCGATCGTCGGCCCTCTCCTCGGCACGCTCGGGCGCCCGTTCCTCATCCAGGGCGGCGACATCTCGAGGACGGAGCTCGCGCAGAGGATGCGCGAGGCCGGAAACGCGGTCCTCTTCGGGACCGACAGCTTCTGGACGGGCGTCGACATTCCGGGGGACGCGCTCTCCCAGGTCGTCCTGGCCCGCCTTCCCTTCAGCCCGCCGTCGGACCCCATCTCCGAGGCGAAGTCGGAGCTCATCCGGGACCGGGGGGGAGACCCGTTCAACGAGCTCACGCTTCCCGAGGCCCTGATCAAGTTCCGCCAGGGCGCGGGCAGGCTCATCCGGACCAAGTCCGACCGCGGGCTGATCACGGTCCTCGACAGCAGGGTCCTGGCCAAGTCCTACGGACGTCTCTTCATGGAGAGCCTGCCCCAGCCGGCGTTTGTGCGAATAACCCGTGAAACTCGCGACGAGCAATTTCGTCCTTTCACCTGACGGGTGCAGGCCTATCCTCAGCCTCCCCTAATGTCGATCCTTCGTGCCACGCACACCACCGATGTCGGCAACGTGAGGACCGAGAACGAGGACCGGTTCCTTTTCGACGAGGAGGCGCAGCTCTTCGGCGTCGCCGACGGGGTCGGAGGGCTCCCGGGCGGCGGGGAGGCCGCCCAGGAGGCGGTCGATGTCATCACGGCCGCCGTCCGGGCGAGGGGCCCCTACGGGGAGCTCGACCTGACGGCGATCGTCGAGGAAGCCAACGAGGCCGTGGCTGCGCTGGGGCGGCGCATCAGCCCGGGTGTCGGCGTCGGCTCGACCCTTGTCATGGCATGCATCCGCAGGTCGAAGCTCAAGCTGGCCCACGTGGGCGACTCGCGCGCCTATTTCTGGCGCAAGGGGGATTTTATCTGCCTGACCGAGGACCACACCGTCGAGAACGAGGCCCGGCGCCGGCGCGCGCGGGGCGAGGTCGTCTACTACAGCGAGTCCCAGCGGGGGGCGCTCACGCGCTGCATCGGCCAGGCGATGGCCCCCGAGGTCGACATCGCCGACATTCCCCTCATCACCGGCGACCGGATCATATTCTGCTCGGACGGGGTCACCCGGATGATCTCGGACCAGGAGCTGCGCGAGATCGTCGGCGCGACCGACGATCCGGCCGCGATTTCCCGGGGCCTCGTCACGCTCGCGGTGACGCGCGGCGGGCCGGACAATGCAACGGTCGTGGCCGTGGTCGTCGACATGCCCTAAAGCGCCGGGGCGCCTCAGGCCACGAACGGATTGTAGCGGAGCTCGTTGCCGGCCGTCGTCATCGGCCCGTGTCCCGGGGCCACGACCGTGTCCGCGGGCACGGCCTCCAGAACGCGGCGCAGGTGGGCGCGCAGCTGCTTCTGGCAGTGGTACGGGCCGCCGGCGGACCCGGCAAAGACCAGGTCGCCCGAGACGAGGAGCGACCGCGAGGACGGGACGGCGGCCGATCGGACGAGGTAGCAATTGTGCATGGCGCAGTGCCCGGGTGTCCTGAACGCCGTCACCTCGAGGGCGCCCACGCGGACGCTCTCCCCCTCCCCCAGCCCTCGCGCCGGCGCCGCCCGAGCGCCGGCGGGAATGTACGCGAGGGGCGCATTGAAGCGCTCCACGGCCCCGGCGAGCCCGCCGGCATGCTCCGCCTCGACGTGCGTCACGAAGATCGCGTCGACCGACCGGATCGCCCTCGGCCACGCCGACTCCAGGGCCGCGACGGCGGGGCCCGCGTCGAACAGGAGCCCGCGCGAGGACTCGGACTCAGCCACGACATACGCGTTGACGACGCCGATTCCGTGCGTCATCCGCAGGGGCCAGACATTGAAGGGAAGGCCCTCGGCGTCCGGCAGCGGGTACTTGCCCGACGCCAGGGCGCACAGCCCGACCTCGTTCAGGCCAAGGGCCGCCGCCATCCTGCCGCACTCCCCGGGACCCAGCTCGGGGCGGTAGTCGATCGCGTCGAGGATCGAGGAGACCGGCACGCCGGACTTCTCGGAGAGCGTCTCAGGGGTGAGTCCCGCGCAGCTCATCGCCTTCTCAAGCACGTCGCCGAGCTCGTCTTCAAGCGGGATCTGCAGGATGGGCGTCACTGGGTTCGGGTGGCCGAGTTTGAGGGACGATATCCAATCCGTCCGGATTATTCAACGCATGAGCGCGCGATGCAGCGTTGAACTCGCCTGGGGATCCGTCTCGAATCCGCGCGCCATGGAACCGTCGCAAGAGGAGGTACTCGACATATTCACGCGCACCCGCGCGCTCCTGACGGGCCACTTCGTCCTTCGCTCCGGCCTCCACAGCGGCCACTACTTCCAGTGCGCCCAGGTCTGCCAGCACATGGACGCCGTCGAGCGCCTGTCGGAGCTCCTCCTCGGGAAGGTCCGGGCCAAGGGATGGGATTTCTCGACGGTCCTCGCGCCCGCGATGGGCGGGCTCGTGATCGGCCAGGAGGTCGCCCGCCGGGCGAAGGCCCGGTACATCTTCTGCGAGAAGGAAGCCAACGTCCTTGTCCTGCGGCGCGGCTTCGCGTTCGCCCCCGGGGAGCGCGTGCTCGTGGTCGAGGACGTGGTCACCCGCGGCGGCCGCGTGGTCGAGTGCCTCGACATTGTCCGCAAGGGCGGCGGCGTGGCGGCGGGGGTCGCCATGCTGGTCGACCGCAGCGCTGGGTTGGTCCGCTTTGACGCACCGTCCGTGTCGCTCCTCGAGCTCAGCTTTCCCACCTACCCGGCGGATGCGGTGCCCGAGGCCCTGGCAAGGATCCCGGTCGAGAAGCCCGGGAGCTGACCCGGGCGCCGGGCGGCCCCTCCTAGCGGACTGTCACGACGATGTACCTCTGGTAGCCGCGGTAGGAGACGAGAAGCAGGTTGTGGCCGGGATGAAGGCTCGCCCTCGCGGTCTCCACGTCGGCGACCGGGACCCGGTTGATCTCGATGATGACGGCGCCCACCGGGAGGTCCTCGGCATGCTCGGAGTTCTCCTTCACGTCGGTCACGACCACGCCCGTGATCCGCGGGTCGAGCTCGAAGCGCTTCCGGGCTTCGTCGTTTATCTTGTCGACCTGGACGCCGCTCAGGAGCTCGTTCGGCGCGTCGGCGAACTGCGTGAGCACCACGTTCACCCCGACCGGCTTGCCGTCCCGGGACAGGTCTATGCTCACCTTGCTGCCGGGGGGCATCTCGGCGATCGTCAGGCGGAGCTCGTCGCGGCTCTGGATCTCCTTGCCGTTGATTTTCAGGATGACGTCGCCGAGCTGGACGCCCGCCTTCGCCGCCGGGCCCTCGGGGATGACATCGGTGATGATGACGCCCTTGGTGTTTCCCGGCAGGTGGACCTGCTCGGCCACCTCGGGGGTGAGGGGCTCCGAGCCCACACCGAGGAAGCCGCGGGTCACGGTGCCCGTCTCGATGAGGCTCTTCATGACCCCGGCCGCCAGGTTGACCGGGACCGCGAAGCCGATGCCGATGTTCCCGCGCGAGGGTGATACGATGGCGCTATTGATCCCGACCAGCCTTCCCTTCGCGTCGACGAGGGCGCCGCCCGAGTTGCCGAGGTTGATCGCGGCGTCGGTCTGGATAAAGTCCTCGTAGCCCGCGACATCGTCCAGGATGTGGACGTTGCGGCTCTTGGCCGAGACGATCCCCATCGTGACCGTCTCGCCGACGTCGAGCGGGTTGCCCACGGCGAAGACGACGTCGCCGACACGCAGTTTGTCGCTGTCCGCGAAGGTGATCGCCTGCAGCCCCGTCGTGTCGATCTTCACGACGGCGACGTCCGTCTTGGGATCGGAGCCGACGACCTTCGCCGGAAATTCGCGGTCGTCGGAGAGGACGACCGTGAGCTCGTCGGCATCCTCGACGACGTGGTTGTTCGTGAGGATGAAGCCGTCGGACGACACGATGACGCCCGAGCCGAGGCCCACCTCCTTGGTGGTGTGGTCCTCATCGGGGGTGTCCCCGAAGAACTGCCTCAGGATGGGGTTATCGAGGTGCTCGTGCACGGTCTTGGAGGTCTTGATGGAGACCACCGCCCGCCTGACAGGCTCGACGATGTCGGCATAGCTCGCGATGGGCGCGGAGCTGCCGTTGTCGACGGGGGTGAAGTCAGTCTTTAGCTCGGGCATCTTTACGGGGGCGGGCGCGGGGGCGGGGGCGATTCCGTCCGCGCGCGCGGCGACCGCGAGGCCGAATGCCAGGGCGACGGCCGAGGCCGCTGGGAAGCTGGAGAAAATTCTGTGGTTCATGAAGTGGTGGGGGGTGACCTGCAAGGAGGGCTCCTGGTTCCAACGTTGGAGGCGGCCCGCCCGCTCAGAAGCCCTTGATGCGAAATAGGCTGGTTATGCTCTCGTTCGTGTTGATGCGCTGGATCGCCTGCCCCAGGAGCCCGGCGACATTGAGGACCGTGACCGGGAGGCCCTTGGTTTCGATCGGCACCGTGTTGGTCGTGATCAGCTCGTCAATGATCCCGCTCCTGATCCGCTCGTAGGCGACCTCATTAAGGATGCTGTGGCTTACGGCGGCGCGAATCCGGCGCGCGCCGCGCTCGCGCAGCATCTTCGCGGCCGCCGTGAGCGTTCCCGCGGTCTCAGTGATGTCGTCAACGAGGAGGATGTCGCAGCCGTCGACCTCGCCGACCACGCTGATCGCCTCGACGGCCGTCGCGCTCAGGCGCCGCTTGGCGACCATCCCCAGGCTCGCGCCCATGAGGTCCGCATAGGCCGCTGCCATCTTCATCCCGCCGACGTCCGGCGAGCAGACGACGAGGGTATCGCTCTTCGTCTTGGAAAGGTACTCGAAGAAGACCGGCGAAGCGTAGAGGTGGTCGACCGGGATGTCGAAGAACCCCTGGATCTGCTGGCTGTGGAGGTCCATCGTGAGAATCCGGCTCGCCCCGGCTGAGACCAGGAGGTTTGCAACGAGCTTGGCCGTGATCGGCACGCGGGGCTGGTCCTTCCTGTCCTGGCGAGCGTAGCCGTAAAAGGGCAGGACGGCGGTGATCCGCTGGGCCGACGCCCGGCGGGCCGCGTCGATCATGATCAGCAGCTCCATCAGGTGGTGGTTGGTCGGCGGGCACGTCGACTGGATGATGAAGACGTCGTGGCCGCGGATGTTCTCGTCGATCTTCACGAACGTCTCGCCGTCCGGGAAGCTCGTCACGGTGGCCTGCCCAAGCGGGATCCCGATGTGCCGGCAGATGTCCTCGGCAAGCGGCCTGTTGGAGTTGCCGGAGAAAATCTTGAGTCGGGATTCGCCCATGGGGGGTCGATCTTGAGGGAGGCGATGCGGGAGGCTACCCCAAAATTAGCGATTGCGCCCGAATCCGCCAATTTGCCTGAGCGCCTCGTAGGCCGCCACCCCCGCCGCCGTGCTCAGGTTCATCGACCTGAGATCGGGATTGGCGTGCGGGATCTCGACCCTCCAACCGGACAGCTCCTCGTGGAGCCAGTCCGGGGCCCCGCTTCCCTCGTTCCCGAAAACGAGCCCGTCGCCGTCCCCAAAGCGCGCGTCCCAGAAGCTGCGCTCCGCCCGGGTTGTGAAGAGCCAGAGGCGGCCGGGACCGTCCGCGCTCGCCCTGAACGCCTTCCAGTCCGCGTGCTCGCGCACGTCGAGCGAGAACCAGTAGTCCATCCCCGCCCTGCGCAGGTTCCTGTCCGTGATCTTGAACCCGAGGGGATGGATGAGATGGAGCCTCGACTTCGTGAGGGCGCACATCCGGCCCACGTTTCCCGTATTCTGGGGGATTTCCGGCTGGAAGAGCACAATGTGGATCATCGGTGGGGGCGGACCCATCGTTTGTCGCCGTTGCCCCGGGCAAGGCAAGCGCCTTGCGCGTTGCGTTCCTCCCCTCCCCGCGATCAACTCTCAGCCGATCCCCACAATACCCTGTCGTGAAACCTGAGCGGAAGAAGAGACCACCTCCCCGCCGCTCGATCGTTTTTGTCGACGATGAGAGGTCTTACGTGGAGCTGATGGCGCAGATGATCGGTGAAAACATGGACTGCAAGGTCCATGCGTTCACCAATCCCGTCGTTGCGCTCGAGAACCTGGCCGGGATCTCGGCGGGGGTCGTCATCACGGACTACTCGATGCCGCAGATGGACGGGATCGAATTCATCCGGCGGGCAACGAAGGTCACTCCCAAGTCGGCGTTCATCATGATCACGGGGCACGACCTCGATATCATGAAGGACGACCTCGATGCCCTGAAGAGGTTAAAGCTGCGCCTTCAGAAGCCCTTCGGATGGCGCCCGCTGGCCGAGGCCGTCCTGAGCGTCTGGCCGGGAGACGACTCGCCTGTTCTCCGGGAAGAGTGACAGGAGTCCGGACCGCTCAGCCCTCTACCGAGAGGCCCTCGTTGTCGGCCAGGAGGATCCTGCCTTCGCTTGGCATCGAGGCCTGAGCGAACGCAGCCGTCATCGCCGCGTACACGGCGCCGGACTTCCCCTGCTCGCAGACGCAGAGCACGCTTGAGCCGCTTCCGCTGAGCCATCCGGTCCACGCGCCCGCAGCGACGCCGGCTGCGATCGCGCCGCGCCCCCCCGGAATCTGCGGGAGGCGGTAGGGCTCGTGGATGAAGTCGCCCGACACATTGCGGAGCCGGGCGAAGTCGCGCGAGGCAAACGCGGCCACGAGGTAGGCCGCGCTGTTGACGCTCCTGACCGCGTCAAAGAAGGGCAGCGTGGCCGGGAGTGCGCCCCTCGACTCCTTGGTCACGAGCTCGACCGGCGGCGAAACGACGACAAAGGCGACACTGGCGGGAATCTCGAAGCGCTGCGAGTCCACATAGGCCCCCGTCGAGGGATCGGTCCTGGAGACGCAGAAGCCTCCCAGGACTCCCGCGCCCGCATTGTCGGGGTGCCCCTCTATAGCGGCCACGAGGCCGACCATGCGCCGTCGGCCAAGCCCCGTGCCATGAATGGCATCGAGCCCGGCGAGAACGCCGGCAAGGACGGTCACGCTTGATCCGAGACCCCGGGCGGGCGGGACGTCCCCGTCGATCCTGAACCGAAACCCGGCATGCGGAAGGCCGGTCTCCCGGGAAAATGCCGCGGCGGCCTCCCCGGCCATCTCCTTTGCCCTGGAGTCGGCAGGCCGCTCCGGCACCGGGCCGGAGCCATCGGAGCGGGCCACCGTCACGCGGTTGTAGAGATTGAGCGCAAGGCCGATCGTGTCGAATCCCGCGCCGCAGTTCGAGGTGCTCGCGGGCACTCTCACGACGACTGAATCGGGCGCGCTCATCCCCGGCGCGACCTTAGCGCCTTGTTGATCTCCCTCATCTGCGCCTTCCTTTTCAGGTCCTCGCGCTTGTCGAAGAGCTTCTTTCCGGTGCAGAGGGCCACCTCGACCTTCACGAGGGCTCCCTTGAAGTACATCCGCAGCGGAATGAGGGCCTTTCCGCCCGCATTGAGCGCCAGTTCGATCTTCCGGATGTCGCCGCGGTGAAGGAGGAGCTTGCGGACCCTTTTCGGATCGTGGTTCAGGGTGTTGCCAAACGCATAGGGCTCGATGTGGGCGCTGTACATCCACACCTCGAGCTTCTCCACGCGGCAGAATGCGTCGCTTATCTGGGCCCGACCCGTCCGGATCGACTTGACCTCGGTGCCCTGGAGCTGGATCCCCGCCTCGAAGCGCTCTCCCACCTCAAAGTCGCGGAATACCTTCGAGTTGCGGATCTCCGAAAGGCGCGGGGGGCCTTTTTTGTTCGCGGCCATGGGAGGCGTCGTTTGCGAGGCCTGCGAACGACCGATTCCACCCGCGCCCGGGGCGCGGCCCGCGGTCAGTTCTCGCCTGCCTCGAAGCTGATCTTCTCCTCGATAATCTCGCGCAGCGCGATGTCCTCGGGCGAGAGCTTCTCCAGCGACTCGACCAGCGGGCGGTTGCCGCGCTTCAGCTGCTTAACGCGGCGCGACACGACATTGATAAGGATGTTGGGGTCCAATATCTTGCCGAGCGCCTGTTTGATGTAGTCGTCCCTCATAACGGTGAGTGTTTCAATGCGGAAACGGCGAAACTGACGAGGCAATAAGGTGGGTCAAGGGCGAATTTAACTTGTCTTGGAGGGTGCCGGGAAGTAATTCGTCCAACCTTTAACTCCCAACTTTCGCCACCCATTTTGCCATGTCACAGCACAAGAGCCTCCAAGGATCCAACGGTCTCGTCGTCAAGCGCAACGTGCTCAAGCGTTTCGAACGCATAGACTTGCTGAAGAAGCGGGGTTACTGGAAGCCGGGCGACCGCGTGCAGGGACTGCGCAAGACCAAGCCGGACGTCTGAGCGGCCCTTGCACGACCTGATCCAGCGTCTCGTCGCTTCGTACCAGCATTCGCTGCAGACGGGCGGATACCCGTATATTGTCTTCTTGATGGCGATCGAGAGCTCGGTGATTCCGCTGCCGAGCGAGCTGGTCATCCCCCCTGCGGTGCTTCTCGTCAGCGCGGGAAGCAGCTCGATGAGCTATATGGGGATCACTTTTGCCGCAGCGTTTGGGAGCTGGGTCGGGGCAAGCGTCATGTACTGGGGCGCTCGGATCGCCGGGCGGCCGCTCGTGCTCAAGTTGAGCGAATACGGCGTCAGGCTATCCGAATGGCTGCGCCGATTCGGCCGCATCGGGGCCTTCCTCGCGTGGCTGATTGTCGGCCACCTGTTCGTCACGCCTGAAAAGTTGGAGCAGGCCGAACGGTGGTCGCAGCGGTTTGGCAGCTTCGGTATATTCCTCTCGAGGATGCTCCTCGTCGTCCGGCACCTGATCGGGATCCCGGCCGGCATCGTCCGAATGAATTTTATTAAATACTCGGTCTACACTTTCCTCGGATCGCTAGTCTGGTGCGGCGTCCTCGTGTACGTGTCGTTCATCGCCGGCAAGGACGAGCGCCTCATGCACGGCGAGTTCAAGGAGATGGCCTATTGGGCCACGGGATTCGCCGCGGTCGTCGGCTCGGCCTACTATTTCCTCGTCCACCGGCTTTCGCGAAAGGCCGCGTAGCGTGGCCGAGCGGAACCCGGCCGATTCAGCGAAGGATCCACTGGCCGAATGCGGCCATTAGAGCGACGAGCGCCCACGGCGGCGTTCCCAGCTTCGCCAGCAGGAATGCCGCGACAACCGCCGCCGCATCGCGCGGAGTTGCCACGTTTTCAGTGCATAGCGGGCGGTAGAGCGCGGCGACAAGGATACCGACGACGGCTGCGTTGATGCCGTCGAGGGCCGACTGCGCCCAGGTTCGGCTTCGCAGGAGGTGCCAGAAGGGGTATGTGCCGCCCACGAGGAGCCAGGCCGGCAGGAAGATCGCAAAGAGGCCGATGAGGCCGCCCATCCATGCATGGTCCCCTCTCGTGATCGCCGTCCCCAGGAACCCGGCGAAGGTGAAAAGCGGGCCGGGCAGGGCCTGGGCGGCCCCGTAGCCTGCGAGGAAGGCGTCGTCGGTGATCCATCCCGGAGGGACGACGACCGAACGCAGCAGCGGGAGCACGACGTGGCCGCCCCCGAAGACAAGGGAACCGACACGGTAGAACCCGTCGAACATCTCGACCGACCTTTCGCGGCCAACGGCCGCCAACGCGGGCAGCAGGAAGATGAGCAGCGCGAAGAGGGCGAGCGACGCGGCGGCCCATGCGTGGCCGCGCGTGAATCCAGCGGGCGCCGGTCCATCGGGGGTGTCCCGCCCGCGGTAGATCCAAACGCCCGCAAGCGCGCATCCCGCGATGGCGCCCACCTGCCAGGCGGCTCCCGAGAGAAGGAGGACCGCCGCCGTCGAGGCGGCGGCCAGGATCCGGCGCTGCCAATCCGGGCAGAGCCTGAAGCTCATATCCCAGGCGGCGGCGGCTACGACCGCCACCGCCGCGAGGCGGAGCCCGTGGAGCCAGCCCACGTGGCGCAGGTCGCCCAGCGAGTAGATGCCGTATCCAAAGGCGATCATCAAAACGGCGGACGGCAGCATGAAGCACAGCGAGCCGGTGAGCGCCCCGGCGACACCGGCGCGGCGCATCCCGAGGGCGAAGACAACCTGGCTGCTCGCGGGCCCCGGTAGAAACTGGCAAAGGGCCACGATGTCGGCGTAGGCCGCGTCATCGAGCCAGCGGCGGCGCTCGACGAATTCCTTGCGGAAATATGCCAAGTGCGCGAAGGCTCCCCCGAACGAGGTCAGGCCGAGCCGCAGGAATGCGCCTCCCACCTCGGTCAGCTCTTTCAGTTTTGGCAATGTGGAATGCGGACGGTCAATCGTCGTCCTCCGGCCTGCCGTCCAGGTTGCCCGGAAGGTTGTCCGGAAGAAGCAAATAATAGAGCATCAGCCACCATCCCCACGAGAGTCGGTAGAGGAGAAGCGGGACTACAAGTCCGACAATGATTGTGATGGCCAGAGCGGCATCGGCCCCGAGCTTTCCCGAAGCGTAAAGTGCGATGACCGGAATGATCAGGCAGAACACGGTGACTCCGTAGTTGATCACGAACGGCCCGAGGAACGCGCCGTCCCCGTTCTCAATCCTGAGTCCGCAGTTCGGGCATGCCTTGTTGACTTTGAAGAGCCTGCCCTCCTGAAAAAGCGTCCTTTGCCCGCAATTGGGGCAGCGTCCGGTCATCCCGTTCGCTATGACGCCCATCCGCGTGACCCTCATGGCGACAGGGGGCGCCCGGAGGTCACGAGTTGGGAGCGACGCCCCTGTGATAAACCGTTCGAACCTTTTCCAGGGTCGCAAGGCCGGCCGGCATCATCTCGTCCAAAACCGGCAGGAAGGCGTTTATCTTCCCCTCGCTGTCCACGATCTCGACGACGACCGGCAGATCGTCGGAGAGGCGCAGAATCTTGGTCGTATGGAGCCTGCTGGACTTCCCGAACCCCATGGAGCCGCGCAGGACCGTGGCACCGGCGAGATGCAGCTCACGCGCCTTCATGACGATCGCCTCGTACAGCGGCTGGTGCTTGTACCTGGCGGTCTCGCCGATGAAGATTCGCAGGAGTACCGAGTCTGTGGGAATATCCATGGTCAGGAGCCTTTCGTGGAATTGATGAGCGCGCCGGCCACGTGGCCGAGCCAGACTGCAACGAGGCAGAAGACGACGGAGCCGGCGATGTTACCCCCGGCGCGCAGCCATTCGCCGTCCTGGGCGAGCTTGAGGGTGCCCAGGCTGAAGGAGGAGAAGGTCGTGTAGCCGCCGCAGATGCCGACCATGAAGAACTGGCGGCCCTCGGCGCCCACGAACCATCGCCCGCCAGGCGGCTCGGTCAGGGTCGCGAAGAAGCCGATGATGAATGAGCCCGTCACATTGATGATCAGGATGTCCCAAGGGAACGCCCGGCCGAAATGGCTTGCGACATAGCCGCTCAGAGCGAAACGGGACACCCCGCCGATCGCGCTGCCGATTGCTATCCAGAGGTAAAGGGACATGATGAATCTAATGCGTTAGTTCGCAGTAGGAGTCATCGGCCGGGTGATTCCGGCGGTTTACCCGCAGGGCGAGAAGGCAGATTCCATTGCCGGGCCATAGCTTGGAGAATTTCCGCCTATTCGCAATCCAAAAGGACCCCTGCCCCCTCGGAAGCTGTCTAGCCTTGGGATCAAGGCCCGAACATGAACCTAACCATCCTCTCGTTCCTATTGGCTCTTCTGGGTACCGCCTGCTGGGGCGTGTGCTTCTGGTGGATGTTCAGGATCTCGGAGAAGCAGAATCACCTGCTGGACAAGCTCGGCGACCAGGGCAAGCGGATCGAGAGGCTCTCCAAGATCGAGCACGACCTCATCAAGGAGGTCCATCCCCAGGTCAGCGACATCAAGGAGGGTATGCAGGAGATGATGGCCGCCGTGAAGGAGAACACGGAGAGCAACAACGCCCCGTCCGCGAAGCCCAAAAAGGGCTAGCGCGATCTCCCGGGCGCCGGCGCCGAGCCCGTCAGCCCTCCAGGCTCGGGTTGTCGATCCCGAGCGCCGTCGCCAAGTCGGTGAGGTGCTCCTGCTCCTGGACGGTGATTTCCCGCAGGACCTCGCTCAGGCCGAACTCGCCCATCGCCTCGGCCTGGCGGATGCGCTGGCGGTAGTTCAGGATGGTTACGCGCTCGTTCTCGAGATCGAATCGGAGCATGTCGGCTGCCTTGTCCGAGACCTTCACTTCCTTCGGCCAAACAACGGGCGCGCCGTTAAAGTAATCGATCTGCTTTGCGATGAGGAGCGCATGGCTCAGCTCCTCGGCGGCGTGGCGCTCCAATTCGCCGGCGATATGCTGATACTGCGCCCCTTTTATTGTCTGGCTGTAGACAACGTAGCCTATCACCGCCTGGTATTCGCGCGCCAGGTCCTCGTTGAGCAGCCGGATCATCTCTTCACGTGTGATTGGAGTGGTTTCATTCATGGAGTCCCGGAGTTTATACGGATTCGCGCCGGCGAACTGAATGGGGCAAAGACCTACCCTGAAACTGACTGGCCACCCTTGTCGGTGGATGCAACCGTTGCGAGACAGCCGTCTCGGACCGTGATAATGCCGGCCAATCAAGCGGGCACTCCGCCGGTTCACACCAAACTCAAAGGCACGATCTTCACATGAAAAAACGAACGCTTGGAAACAGCAACCTCGAGGTCTCGGCGCTCGGGCTCGGGTGCATGGGAATGAGCTTCGCTTTCGGCCCGCCGGGAGAGAAAAACGAGATGATCGCGCTCATCCGTTCCGCAGTGGAGCGCGGCGTCACGTTCTTCGACACGGCCGAGGTCTACGGCCCATACACGAACGAGAACCTTGTGGGCGAGGCCCTCGCTCCACTCCGAAACCAGGTCGTGATCGCGACCAAGTTCGGATTCAAGTTCGACGAAAACGGGAAGCAGAACGGCCTGAGCAGCAGCCCCGCGAATATCAGGCGGGTTGCTGAGGCATCTCTGAAACGCCTGCGCACCGACGTAATCGACCTTTTCTATCAGCACCGAGTCGATCCGGACGTGCCCATTGAGGAGGTGGCCGGAGCGGTAAAGGAGCTCATCCAGCAGGGCAAAGTGAAGCATTTCGGCATGTCGGAGGCGGGTGTCCAGACGATCCGCCGTGCGCACGCCGTCCAGCCGGTTACCGCTCTCCAGAGCGAATACTCGCTGTGGTGGAGGGAGCCGGAGGCCGAGGTCCTGCCGACGCTCGAGGAGCTTGGGATCGGTTTCGTTCCCTTCAGCCCCCTCGGCAAGGGATTCCTCACCGGCAAGATCGACGAAAACACAAAGTTCGATCCCACTGACTTCCGGAACATTGTGCCCCGGTTCACCCCGGAGGCGCGCAAGGCCAACAAGGCCGTGGTCGACATGGTGACCTCCATTGGCGCGCGGATCGGGGCGACACCCGCCCAAGTCGCGCTCGCGTGGCTCTTGGCGCAGAAGCCGTGGATTGTCCCGATCCCCGGGACGACAAAGCTGCACCGCCTCGAGGAGAACCTTGGCGCGGCATCCATCGAGCTCACCCCGGACGATCTGCGAGCGATCGAGTCCGCCTCCGAGGGGATTACGGTTCAGGGGGCTCGCTATCCCGAGCACCTCCAGAAGCTGGTCGGCCGTTGACAGCCTGGGCGCCGGGCAAGAAAACGAAGCATGCCAGCAGTCGAGGGATGGGATGACTTCTACATTCTCGTCGGCTCTTCCGCGGGCGCGCTGATCGGCCTGCAGTTCGTCGTCATCACGCTCATCGCCGACACGCCGATCCCCCGAGCGGACTCGCAGGCCGGCGCCACGTTTGGAACGCCGACCGTGGTCCATTTCGGCGTCGCGCTGTTCCTATCGGCGATCGTGAGCGCGCCTTGGAGCGGAATCGGCCCGATCGCGGTCATCTGGATCCTGACGGGCCTGTCCGGCACCGCATACGAGGCCTACCTGGCCAGGCGCCTGAGGATTCAGAACGTCTACATGCCCGTCCTCGAGGATTGGCTCTTCCACGTGATGCTTCCGCTGGGGGCCTACACGGCGCTGGTCATCTCTGGCTGCTCGGCCTGCTCCCACCCGCGCCGGGCCCTCTTCCTCGCCGCCGCGTCGTCGCTATCGCTTCTCTTCATCGGCATTCACAATGCGTGGGACGCAGTCACCTATCACGTCTTCGTCCAGAAGCGGGAGCTTCGGGAGAAGGAGCAAACCCCCACGGCGAAGGAGTGACATGCGAATCGGCATCCTGGGTTCCGGACTCATGGGCGGCAAACTCGGCACGCTTTTCGCGCGCGCTGGCCACGTGGTAGTTTTCAGTTATTCGCAGAGTGAAGAAAAGTTGAGCCGGCTCGCGCACGAAGCGGGGCCCACGGCGCGCGCTGGCAGTCCGCTTGACGCAGCCCAGGGATCCGACGTTCTTTTGCTTGCGGTCTACTGGTCGCGCGTCGGCGATGTGTTGAGGGAGGCAGGCGACCTTTCCGGCAGGACAATCGTGACCTGTTCGCTGCCGATGAACGGCGCCAACACCGAACTCGTGCTCGGGCACACGACCTCGGGCGCGGAGGCGCTTGCGAAACGGGTGCCGGGAGCCCACGTCGTCTCCGCCTTCAACACCATTCCAAGCGAGGTGCTCTTTGGCGTGTATGCGGCGAGGGGGAAGGTGCCGGCGCCGAGCATGCTGTACTGTGGGGACGACCCCGGCGCGAAGGACGTCGCCGCGGCGCTGATCCAGGACCTGGGATTCGAGGCGATTGACGTCGGCCCACTGGCGAGCGCGCGCTACACTGAGCCGCTCGCGATGGTCATTGCCCACATGGCGTATGATGGCGAGGGGGGTCCGGAACTGGCCTACCGCATCGAGCGCTTTGGACGGGGCGAATGACTCGCTTCCGCGTGTGGAGCCGCTGGGCGGCGGATGCGTGGACCGGATGGAGCCCACCTGCGCCGGCGCTCAGCTTGAGGCCGAAATGGCTGCCCGGCCTGGATTCGAACCAGGACTAGGTGAGTCAAAGTCACCGGTGCTACCATTACACCACCAGGCAGTAAAATGAGCCGAGGAACGTGCCGCCCCGACGCTAACCCGGTCAAGTGCGGAATCGAGCCCGTTCGCACTGGGGAGTTGACGCCCTATTTGCCCAATCGTTTCATTTGGACCCATGCACGCCCCCCTAACCGTGGATCCCAGGGTGAAGTACAAGCGCATCATCCTCAAGCTCTCGGGAGAGCTCCTGCGCGGCGACAAGTCGGGCGACCCCATAGACGCGGAGGCCCTTGAGCGCACCTGCAAGCAAGTTAAGGAGATTCACGAGCTGGGGGTCCAGATCGGCGTCGTCATCGGGGGCGGAAACATCTTCCGGGGGCTCATCGGCGAGAAGCGCGGCGTGGACCGGACGACGGGCGACTACATGGGCATGCTCGCCACGGTCATCAACGGGATGGCGATCATGGACCGCCTCGAGAAGATGGGGGTCATGACGCGCGTTCAGAGCGCGATCCCGATGAACCAGATTGCCGAGCCCTTCATCCTGCGGCGCGCAATCCGGCACATGGAGAAGGGCCGCGTCGTCATCTTCGTGGCGGGCACCGGCAACCCCTACTTCTCGACGGACACGACGGCGGCCCTGCGTGCCTCGGAGATGCACGCCGACATCATCGTCAAAGCGACGAAGGTCGACGGGATCTACGACAAGGACCCGAAGAAGCACCCCGACGCGGTAAAATACGACGAGATCACCTTCATCGACGCCCTGAAGCAGCGCCTGAAGGTCATGGACTCCACGGCCTTCTCGCTCTGCCTCGACAACCACGTGCCGATCCTTGTCCTCGACCTCCTCGAGGAGCATGCGATCCTGCGTGGGGTGACCGGCAAGAAGGTCGGCACCCTCGTCAAGGGCTGACCCTCTCACCCCAAACCCCTATCCCCCATGGCCCATCCCCTCCTCGCCGACGCCCAGTCAAAGATGAAGAAGGCGGTGGACCACACGCTCCACGAGTTCGCGTCGATCCACACCGGCAAGGCCACGCCGGCGATGGTGGACAGCGTCATGGTCGAGGCCTACGGATCCCAGATGCGCCTTAAGGAATGCGCGGCGATCACGACGCCCGACGCGCGCATGATCGTGATCCAGCCCTGGGACGCCAGCCTGACGAAGGCCATCGAGAAGGCGATCCAGGTCGCGAACCTGGGGTTCAACCCGGTTGTCGACGGCAAGGTGGTCCGCGTCCCCTTGCCCGACATGAGCCGCGAGCGCCGGATCGAATTCGTAAAGACCGCGTCGCGGCTCGCCGAGGAGGGCAGAGTCCACGTGCGCAACGTCCGCCGCGACGTCATGGAGGCGGTCAAGAGGGGAAAGTTCCCCGAGGACGAGACGAAGCGCCTGGAGAAGGACGTCCAGGCCGCGACGGACAAGGCCATCAAGGACATCAGCGACCATTTTTCCGCCAAGGAAAAGGATCTCCTCGCGGTGTGAGTGAGGGCGGCATGCTGACGCCCCGCAGACGGCCGGAGCGCGTGATCGTCAAGCTGGGGACGGGCGTCCTCACGTCCGGCGTCGGCCGGCTCGACACCGAGAGGATCGCCCACATGTGCGGCCAGATCGCCGCGCTCCGGGCCGCGGGCACCGAGGTGATCGTCGTGTCCTCGGGCGCCGTCGGGCTCGGGATGGGAAGGCTCGCCTTGGCGCGCCGCCCGGCCGACGTCGCCAAGAAGCAGGCGCTGGCCGCGGTCGGACAGAGCCTCCTCATGGAGACCTGGCAGAAGGGCTTCGCGCCGCACGGGATCACGGTCGCCCAGGTGCTCCTGACGCACGAGGACCTGCGCGCCCGGGCCCGCTACCTCGGCGTCAAGGAGACCCTGGCGCAGGTGATCGGCTACGGGGCCGTCCCGATCGTCAACGAGAACGACGCCGTGAGCGCCGCCGAGATTCGATTCGGGGACAATGACACGCTCTCCGCCATGGTCGCGAGCCTCGTCGGCGCGCAGTTCCTCCTCATCCTCTCCACGGCGCCCGGTCTCGTCGACATGCGCGGCACGGGACGGGTCGTCCCCGTCGTCGAGAGGATCACGCCCGAGATCGAGGCGATGGCCGGCGGGACGACGAGCGAGACGGCCGTCGGGGGCATGCTGAGCAAGCTCTCCGCGGCGCGCCTCGCGACAAAGTCCGGGTGCGGCGTCTTCATCGCGAGCGGCGCCGAGCCGGACATCATCCCTCGGCTCCTTTCCGGGACTGGGCCGGGGACGTTCTTTGTTCCGAGCGGCCTCCCGCTCGAGGCGAGGAAGCGCTGGCTCGCCTACTTCCAGAGGCCCTCGGGCACGATCGCGATCAACGCTCGCGCCGTTCCCGCCCTCAGGGACCAGGGCGGCAGCCTCCTCGCCGTGGGGGTCACGGGCTCCTCGGGGGATTTCGGGGCGGGCGACGTTGTGGACATCGCCGGGCCCGACGGCGCGGTCATCGCCCGCGGCAAGACCGCCTTCGCCTCCGACGAGGTGGCGGCGGTCGCCGGCATGAGGAGCGACCAGGTCCGGGCGCTCCACCCCGGCCGCAGGAGGATCGAGGTCGTCCACCGCAACGACCTCGTGCTCCTTTGAGCCCGCTTTCCCAGCTCCGGGGGTTGACCGGCGCCCAGTGGAGGGCGTTCATCGCGGCCTACTTGGGCTGGATGCTCGATGCGTTCGATTTCTTCCTTCTCATCATGGTCGTGGGCCCGATCGCGGCCGAGTTCCACACGGGCATCCCCTCGGTCTCCTACGCCGTATTTCTCACGCTCGCGACGAGGCCCATAGGCGCGCTCATCTTCGGGCAGATCGCGGACCGCCTCGGGCGCCGGCCGGCGCTCGTCGGGAGCATCCTTCTCTTCGCCCTCATGGAGCTCCTCACGGGCTTCGCCCCCTCGCTGGGCGCCCTCCTCGTGCTGCGCGCAATCTTCGGGATCGGGATGGGAGGGGAATGGGGCGTCGGGGCGTCCCTCGCCATGGAGACCGTGCCCGAGAAGAGCCGGGGCCTGGTCTCCGGCATACTCCAGCAGGGCTACCCCATGGGCTACCTCCTCGCCGCCGCGGCCTATGCCCTCATATTCCCGCGCTTCGGCTGGCGCGGGATGTTCATCCTGGGCTCTCTGCCGGCGCTCCTTGTTGTCTTCATCATGCTGGGGGTGGAGGAATCGCCCGGATGGATCCGCGAGCGCGAAAGGACGACAGCCGCGGCGCGCCGGGCTGCGATGTGGGCCACGCTGCGCAAGCGCTGGCCCATCTTCCTCTACATGGCCGCCCTCATGGCGGTCTTCAACGCCTTCAGCCACGGCTCCCAGGACTTCTACCCGAGCGGCTTCCTGCAGAAGCAGCGCGGCCTGTCCGTGGCGGTCGCCTCCACGCTCACCATGATCGGGTGCACGGGGGCCATCACGGGCGGGCTCCTCTTCGGCACCATTTCCCAGGCCTTCGGGCGGCGAAGGTCCATCGCCGCCGCCGCGCTTCTCTCCCTTCCGATGATCCCGCTCTGGATTGGGGCCGGCACGTTCGCAGGCCTTGCCGTGGGCGTGTTCCTCATGCAGTTCGCGGTCCAGGGCGCCTGGGGCGTCGTGCCGGCCCACCTGAACGAGCTCTCGCCGGCGTCGGTACGCGGCACGTTTCCGGGACTCGCCTACCAGCTGGGCAACCTCGGCGCGTCGCTGATGGGGCCGTTCCAGACACGGCTGGCCGAGGCGCACGGCGGGAGCTACGCATTCGCGATGGGCTGGGTCGAGGGCGTCGGGGCGGTCGTCCTCGTCGTCCTGGCCCTCGCCGGCCCGGAGAACCGCGCGGCAAACCTTGCAACCGAGGCGGCATAGCCCCGCCATTGGGCCCGATGGATTACGTCCTGGAAAACCAGCCCGCGCCCGAGTCGGTGCCGCAGATCGACTTCCGAGCGCAGCTCAATGACGAGCAGTATGCCGCGGTGACGGCCGATCCGGGTCCGCTCCTCGTCCTTGCCGGCGCGGGCTCGGGCAAGACGCGCACGCTCACCTACCGCGTGGCGTGGCTCCTCACCCAGGACGTGCGCCCCGGCGAGATTCTCCTCCTCACCTTCACGAACAAGGCGGCGAAGGAGATGCTGCACCGCGTCCAGGAGCTCACGGGGATCGAGCCGAAGCGCTTCTGGGGCGGAACCTTCCACTCGATCGGCCACAGGGCCCTGCGGATGTTCGGGGAGGCCGTCGGGCTCTCAAGGAGCTTCACGATCCTCGACGCCGAGGAGGCCGAGCGCCTGCTCAAGCAGACGGTCGAGGCCCGGGACAAGTCGTTCTTCAAGGACAAGACCCGGCCGAAGCCGGGGCCGCTCTTTGCGATCATCTCGCTTGCGCGCAACACGCAGATGACCGTCGAGGCGACGGTCGAGAAGTACTTTCCGCAACATTCTGAGATTTCCGACAGGTTGCCGGGCTTCGCGGCGGCGTACGATGCCAGGAAGCGCGAGCAGAGCGTGTGCGACTATGACGACCTCCTTGAGCTCTGGCTGGCGCTCCTGCGACGCTCGCCCGAGATCGCGCATTACTTCTCGAGCCGGTTCCGTCACGTCCTCGTAGACGAGTACCAGGACACCAACACGCTCCAGGCGCAGATCGTGGACACGATCGCCTCCCACCACCGCGTGATGGCCGTCGGCGACGACGCCCAGTGCATCTACTCCTGGCGGGGCGCCAACTTCGAGAACATCATGACGTTTCCCGAGCGCCATCCGGGGACTGCGATCCACCGGATCGAGACCAACTACAGGTCGACGCCGGAGATCCTCAACCTTGCGAACGGGGTCCTCATGGCGCAGCCCGCCGGCCGGCACTTCGACAAGGAGCTGCGCCCCGCGCGCGGCCACATGGAGAAACCCTTCGTCGTCCAGGCCATGGACGACCGGGAGCAGGCCGAGTTCATAGTGAAGCGGGTGAGGTCGCTCCACGAGGACGAGGGAGTGGCCCTCGCGAGCATCGCGGTCCTCTACCGCTCGCACTTCATCGCCGTCGAGACGCAGATCGCGCTCGCCCGCGCCGGAATCCCCTACCACATCACGAGCGGCGTGCGGTTCTTCGAGCGCCAGCATATCCGCGACCTGGTGGCGCTCCTGCGGTTCGTCTACAACCCCGCGGACACACAGGCCTGGGGGCGGGTCGCAGTCCTGCTGCCGAAGGTCGGAGAAAAGGGGGCGCAGAAGATCCACGCGGCCGCGCTTGAGCATGCCCGCGCCTCGCAGAGGAACTTCATCGACGCGCTCGGCGACGAGGAGGTGCGCTCCAAGGTCCCCAAGGACACCCGCATGGAGTGGGACTCGCTCGCCGTCTCGCTGAAGCAGGTCTCGGACTCGATGCAGACGGGCAGGCCCTCCGAGGCGGTCGAGACGGCGATCGAAGGCTGGTACGGCGGCTACCTGAAGGGCGCGTTCACCGACTACGCGGACAGGCTCGAGGAACTGAACGCGCTCGTCGGGTTCGCCCAGCGCTTCGAGGAGACGCAGGATTTCCTGGCGCAGATACTCCTCCTGAACAGCGAGACCAGCGACCGCCATGTCGACCCCGATTCGGACGCCGTCAAGCTGACGACGGTCCACCAGGCCAAGGGCCTCGAGTACGACGTTGTCTTCGTGATCGGCCTCGCGGACGGCCAGTTTCCCGGAAGGCGCTCGATCGAGGCGGGCGACGTCGAGGAGGAGAGGCGGCTCTTCTACGTTGCCGTCACCCGCGCCAGGAACGAGCTCTACCTCTGCTTTCCCAAGATCGCGTCGCGGCCGGGCCCGGGAGGAATGGTGAATTCCCCAAGCCGCTTCCTCATGGAGCTCTCCCCCAAGCTCTACCAGGAGCTCAAGATCCGGCGGGTGAGCCCCTGGTGACGCCCCGGTCCGGCCGGACGGCCCCCACCCTCTCACACCTGTTACCCTTCGTGCCTCGATTTGCCACTTTCGGCTTCACAGATTAATTGCCCCAAGGCTCAACTCATCGTTCGACCATGTCCCATCCTAAGGTAGAAAACGTCGTCATCATAGGCACCGGCTGCGCCGGTCTTACGGCCGCGGTCTACGCGGCCCGCGCCAACCTGGGCCCCCTCGTGATCGAGGGACCGCTGCCGGGCGGCCAGCTGACGACGACCAGCGAGGTCGAGAACTTCCCGGGATTCCCGGAGGGCGTGGACGGGTTCCACCTGATGGACAGCCTTCGAAAGCAGGCCGCCAAGTTTGGGACGCGCTTCGAGCAGGCTTTCGTCGAGTCGGTCGACTTCGCCTCCTTTCCCAGGAAGCTCGTGTGCAACGACCGGACGATCCACGCGAAGACCGTGATCATCGCGACGGGGGCGTCCCCGAGGATGACCGGAATACCGGGCGAGAAGGAGCACTACGGCGGCAAGGGTGTCACGACGTGCGCGACGTGCGACGGGGCGTTTTACCGCAAGATGGAGGTGGCCGTCATCGGGGGCGGGGACAGCGCAGCCGAGGAGGCGCTCTTCCTCACGCGCTTCGCGAGCAAGGTGCACTTCGTGCACCGGCGCGACACCCTCCGGGCCTCGAAGATCATGGCTGACCGGGCCACCTCAAATCCCAAGATCCAGATGGTCTGGGACAGCGTTCCCGTCGAGGTTGTCGGTGGAAACGGGGGCTCCGTGACCGGCCTCAAGGTGCGGAACGTGAAGTCGGGCGCGGAGTCGGTCCTGCCGGTGAAGGGGGTCTTTGTCGCCATCGGGCACGTCCCCAACACGGCGCCGTTCACGCCGTCCCTGCACGTCGACAGCAACGGATATTTTGTTCCCGAGCACGGCTCCCAGGTGAAGACCAAGGTCCCGGGCGTCTATGTCGCCGGGGACTGCGCGGACCACGTTTATCGGCAGGCGGTAACGGCCGCCGGGATGGGCTGCCAGGCCGCCATCGAGGCCGAGCGCTGGCTCGCCGAGCACGGCGGGTGAGCCCTCAGTTGTCCAGGCCCGGGACCGCAGCCTCATAGCGGTCCCAATGGGACAGCAGCTCGTTGATCACCGGTACGCCGGCCCTCTCATTGTTGTCGAATGCGGTCATCTGGCCGGGCTCCTCGTCCCCCATCGAGGCCAAGGGGGATACTCCGGGTGGGGGCTCCGAGAAATTGCTGGCCGTCCGCAGGACCATGATGCGGCTTTGATCCACAAGACCCTGCTTCGCAAAGACGCGCATTGTCCGCTGGTTCGACTGGCTCTCCATGTTTGTCATGACGAAGACACCTTTGCCGCCGGTCCAGAGCCTGACCCAGTCCTCGGCCCACTTGGTCCTCGGATCCCCGTGCCAGTAGCGCAAGCTGCCGAGCGTCTCCCCCATAAGGACGAAGGGCGGGCGCTGCGCCTGCGGGAAGCCCGTCCACGAAGCCCGGCGGGCGGCCAGGACGTCGTTGTCGACCAGCTTCACGTCCCGGGTGAGCGAGAAGGCCCAGCGCGCGAGGCGGATATTCAGGGGATAGGCCATCGAGAGCTCCGACGCCGACGTCACCGACCCGAAATGATTCGGATCATATGGCATCTGGTTCGGCTGCGTTGCGCCGATGGCCCACAGCCCGTACGGCCATCCTTCCGGGATGCTTCGGTCGTCGATTTCGCGAAGCGCGTCGCCCGCCACGACCCAGCGCGCCCAGGCTGCGCTGCCAACCGAGGCCGCCCGCGGGTCGACGCCCGAGATGCCCGTGAAGAGCCAGTAGGTCTTCGTCAGGTCATATCTCTGGTCGAGGATGAACGCCGTGAGGTCGCTCGTGTCGTGGAGGAGCAAGAGCCCGTAGAGCCCGTCCGCGTTGCGGCTGAGGACGTTGGGCGCCCCGTGAACCGGAACATCCTCGTTCAGCCGTTCGCGGGATTTCCAGAACTGGAACTCACCGTCGAAATTGGCGACTACGACCGCCCGGACCTTGACGGCCGGCTGCGCGCCGACCCGGATTGAGGGAACTGTCAGCGCCGCGATCCCGGAGGCAAGAGAGACGATCGCAGCCTTGATGCGATTCATTCGGAATCCGGCCATGCCCCCGGGGGAGCAATCCACATGCCATGGGAGGCGAACTTTCGTTGAGTTTCCGGTCTGGTTGAACTCAAGTTTGCCAATGCCTTTGCAACGGCAACCCGGTGCCCGAACGGGAAGCCCCGCGCCAAACCCGGCCCGGGATTCGTGTGCCGGCCTTGGGATTCCGTCCGACTATGGGAAATGCAGGGGCCTCAAGCTCCAGATCGAGGCGACCAAGCTCACTTCGATCGGACCCAACCCTGATGGCAGGGACATTCAACTTGCGCCGGAGGCCTCGGCGGCGTGGGCGCGGATGAGGAATGCCGCGAACGGGAACGGCATGAAACTGGTCGCCATCTCGGGATTCCGAAGCATCGATCGCCAATCGGAGATCATCCGGGCCAAGCTCGCGTCGGGACAGGCGATTGAGGAGATCCTGCGAACCGTCGCGGCACCGGGATACAGCGAGCACCACACGGGGCGGGCAATTGACATCGGTATCCCGGGCGAGGAGGCGCTGACCGAGGGCTTCGCCGACACGCCGGAATTCCGATGGCTTGACGTAAATGCCGGCGGCTTTGGGTTCAAGCTCTCGTATCCTTGCGGCAATCCCCATGGAATATCCTACGAGCCCTGGCATTGGTGCTTCCATGCAAAGGTTTAAGATTTAATCGATTGATATACAATCGATTACATCTAACATTAGAATAATTCTAATTCCATATTGAAACTCGGTACCATTCCAATTAACTGAACCTAGCCGTTCCCACATATGCTTTCCAACTCCGACAGCTCCGACGCCCTTGCCCAACGACTGTCCGACAGCGGCCTGCGCTCCACGCCCCAGCGCGAGGCAATCTACAGCGTGCTCCTGAAGAAAAGAGACCATCCGACCGCGGAGGAGGTTTTCGCCCGCGCGAAGCCCGAGATGCCGATGATCTCGCTCGCGACCGTCTACAACTGCCTGGAAACGCTCGTCCAGTGCGACTTGGTCCGCGCCGTTAACTTCGAGCGGGGACCGACGCGCTATTGTCCGAATCTGCAGCCGCACGCCCACTTCCACGATGAGCAGACCGGGGCGACCCACGATATCGACCTCCCCGTGGGCCTGCTTGACCAGGTGAAGTCCGTCCTCCCCCCCAACTTTGACGCCGCCTCGGTTGAGATTATCTTCCGCGGTAAGGCGAAGCCCAGGTCCTAAAGCCACCTTTCCTTCCTAATCCGCGCATGTCCTCACTCGAAATCAGAAACCTGCACGTCTCCACCGGGGACAAGGAAATCGTCAAGGGTGTCAACCTTTCGATCAACACGGGCGAGATCCACGCCGTCATGGGGCCGAACGGCACCGGGAAGTCAACGCTGGCCAAGGCGATAGCCGGCCACCCGGACTATGTCATCACCGAGGGCGACGTCCTCATTGACGGCAAGTCGATCCTCGAGATGGAGACAGACGAGCGGTCCCGCCTCGGCATCTTCCTCGCTTTCCAGTACCCGAGCGAGATCCCCGGGGTGAGCATCGCCAATTTCCTGCGCGCCGCGATCCAGGCCCGGATGGCGGAGGGCGAGGAGGTCGACGCCTCGGGCTTCTACAAGCGCCTCTACCAGAAGATGGACCTCCTGAAGATCGACAGGAAGTTCACGTCGCGCTCGGTCAACGAGGGGTTCTCGGGAGGCGAGAAGAAGCGCTCCGAGATCCTGCAGATGGCGATGCTTGAGCCCCGGTTTGCGCTCATGGACGAGACGGATTCGGGCCTCGACATCGACGCCCTGAAGATCGTCGCCGACGGCGTAAACCAGCTGCGCGGCCCCAACCTCGGCATCCTCCTCATCACCCACTACCAGCGCCTCCTCGGCTACATCATTCCCGATTTCGTGCATGTCATGATCGACGGGCGCATCGTCAAGAGCGGCGACAAGTCGCTCGCGCTCGAGCTCGAGTCCAGAGGATACGACTGGGTCAAGAAAGAGTTCGCCCACGCCTAAACCGGAGAACCACAAGATGTCCAACATCACCGAAACAGACAGCCTCGTAACGAGCACGGAGAATCCCGTCTCCGGGATCGACCAGGCGGCCGGGAACTTCAAGTACGACATGACGTACGACTTCGACGCGGGCACGGGCCTGAACGAGCGCACCGTCGACTACATCTCCGCCGTCAAGAAGGAGGCGCCCTGGATCCACGAGTTCCGCCAGAATGCGCTGAAGACTTTCTTCTCGAAGCCGCTTCCCACGCACTGGGCCTCGAAGGACCTGGAGAACATTAACTTCGACAAGATCCGCTACTACCTCTCGCAGGGCCAGAAGCCCAAGCGCACGTGGGACGAGGTGCCGGCGGACATCAAGCGCACGTTCGAGCGCCTCGGCATCCCGGAGCAGGAGCGCAAGTTCCTGGCCGGCGTCGAGGCCCAGTTCGACTCCGAGGCCGCCTACTCGAACATCAAGGAGGCCGTCTCCAAGCAGGGCGTCATCTTCATGAACTCGACCGAGGGCCTGCGCGAGCACCCGGAGATCTTCAGGAAGTTCTTCGGCAAGGTCATCCCCACGGGGGACAACAAGTTCTCGGCGCTCAACAGCGCCGTCTTCTCGGGCGGGTCGTTCATCTACGTGCCGCCAGGCGTCAAGGTGTCCCACCCGCTCCAGGCCTACTTCCGGATCAACGCCGAGAATTTCGGCCAGTTCGAGCGGACCCTCATCATCTGCGACGAGGGAAGCGAGCTCACGTACATGGAGGGCTGCACGGCGCCGAAGTTCTCGACCGCTACCCTCCACAGCGCGGTCGTGGAGCTGGTCGCCCTCAGGGGCGCGAAGATCCAGTACATCACCGTCCAGAACTGGTCGTCCAACGTGTTCAACCTCGTCACCAAGCGCGGCCTCGCGCACGAGGAGTCGGAGATCAAGTGGATCGACTGCAACATCGGCAGCCGGCTCACGATGAAGTACCCGGGCGTCGTCCTGAAGGGCCGCAAGGCCCGCGGCGAGGTGATCTCGATCGCCCTCGCGAACGACGGCCAGCACCAGGACACGGGGGCGAAGATGATCCACGCGGCGGACGAGACCACCTCGACCGTGGTCTCGAAGTCGATCTCGGTCGGCCAGGGGCGCGCCACCTACCGCGGCGTCGTCCACATCCCGAGGCACCTGAAGGGCTGCAAGAACAATACCGAGTGCGATGCCCTCCTGATCAGCACCAACAGCCGCACCGACACCTACCCGGCGATCACCGTCCGGGGCGACCGCCACGCCGTCCAGCACGAGGCGAGCGTCTCGAAGGTGAGCGCGGAGCAGATCTTCTACATGCAGCAGCGCGGCCTCACCGAGGGGCAGGCGATGAGCCTTTCCGTCAACGGCTTCATCAACGACCTGGCGAGGCAGTTCCCGATGGAGTACTCGGTCGAGCTCAAGAGGCTGATCGACCTCGAAATGGAAGGGAGCGTCGGCTGACCCATGACGGCAGCCGCCTCCTCAACACAGAACGCCCCGGACCTCGTGGGCGGATTCACGGCCGAGGCTTTCGCCCGCCATCTCGCCGGGCTCACGTTCGCCCCGCTGTGGTGGCTTGAGCGAAAGCGCGCGGCCTACGCCCTCTTCGAGTCGCTTCCGCTTCCAAGCCGGACCGACGAGGGCTGGAGGTTCAGCAACATCTCCGGGATCACCCTTGGCGGGTATTCCCCGGCGCATGGCCGGCCGCCGTTCCCGGTCGCCCCGACGCCCCTCGCGGTCGAGTCCGCCGCAACCCTCACCTTTGCAGGCGGGAGCCTCGCGGGGAGCGCGGCGCTGCCCGCCGACCTCGCCAAGAAGGGGGTCGTCGTCTCGACGCTCTCCGAGGCCCTGGAGAGGCACCCCGAGCTCCTCAGGGAGCATTTCATGGCGCAGCCGCAGAAGCTGGGCTCGGCCAAGTTCGCGGCTCTCCACGAGGCCTTTGTGCAGGACGGGGCGTTCATCCACGTCCCGCGCGGGGTCGAAATCGAGAAGCCGATCGTCGTCGTCCACTCGGCGTCGGGCGCCGGCACGGCGGTCTTCCCCCACACCCTCGTCATCGCCGACGACAATTCGCGCGTGACCGTTGTCGACCTCTTCGTCTCGACCGACGAGACCCGCCAGTTTGCCTGCGGGGCGAACGACCTCTATGCCGGACACGGCGCGAAGATCAGCTACGCGGCCGCGCAGTGCTGGTCCCACGAGGCGCTCTCGCTCCAGTTCAACTCGACCGTGGTTCGCCGCGACGCCCGCGTGCAGTCGCTCAACCTCCACCTCGGCGGCAGGCAGGCGCGGCACGAGTCGCTGAGCCAGCTCCAGGCTCCGGGCGGCTTCTCGGAGATGCTCGCCGTCACAGTCGCGAGCGGGGCGAGGGAATACGACCAGCGCACGCTCCAGATCCACCAGGCGCCCAACACGAAGTCGGATCTCCTCTACAAGAACGCGCTCCTCGACAAGGCGCGGACGATATTCTCGGGGCTCATCATCGTCGATCCCGACGCCCAGAAGACGGACGCCTACCAGAGCAACCGCAACCTGATGCTGAGCGACGACGCGGAGTCCAATTCCCTTCCCGGCCTCGAGATCCAGGCCAACGACGTGCGCTGCACCCACGGGGCGACGAGCTCGCGCATCGACCCCGAGCAGGAGTTCTACCTGAAGACCCGCGGCATCCCCCAGAAGGCGGCCAACGAGCTCCTGATCTTCGGATTCTTCGAGGAGGTCCTGAACCGCCTTGAGAGCGAGGAGCTCCACGCGGCATTCCGGACGCTGATCCGGACGCGCATCGGCACCTGACACCGCAACCGACATGCCTCCCCAGAACCGCGAACGCACACTCTCGCGCGAGATTAGCGCGACCCAGATACCCTCGGGGGAGAAGCAGGCCCTCGCGGCCGGCACCAAGCTGCAGCTCCACCAGACCCTGGGAGGGAGCTATACCGTCCTGACCGACTTCGGGCTCTTCAGGATTGACGGGAAGGACGGCGACGCGATCGGCGAGAAGGCCGCGGACCACTCGGTAGATGCCGCGACCCTCGAGGGCGGCGCGCCCGATCCCGAGGCGGTCTGGGACCAGCTGCGCAAGGTCTACGACCCGGAGATTCCCGTGAACATCGTCGACCTCGGCCTCGTGTATTCGATGGAGGTCGAGAAGCGCGACGACAACGCCTTCAAGGTGAACGTCGCGATGACGCTCACGGCCCCGGGGTGCGGCATGGGGCCCGCGATCGCCGAGGACGCCAAGGGGAAGATCCTCCTCGTACCGGGCGTGGCCGAGGCCGACGTGCGGATCAGGTGGGACCCGCCGTGGAACCAGTCGATGATGAGCGAAGAGGGCAAGATGAAGCTCGGCCTCGTGTGACATTCTACGAGCAGCTCGTGGCGCTCGAGAACGGGGGGGTCTCCTTCGTTCTTGTGACCCTCGTCGACGCCGTCGGCAGCACGCCCCAGGACGCCGCGGCAAAGATGCTCGTGACCAAGGACGGCGTGAAATGCGGCACGGTCGGCGGCGGGAAGGTCGAGGCAGCAGCCCTCAGCCTGGCGGCTGAGATCCTGGCGAACGGCGACGCGAAGCCCCGGTTCGTGTCGTGGACGCTCAAGGGCGACGTCGGGATGACATGCGGCGGCTCGGTAAAGTTCTACTTTGAGCCGCACCTGGAGTTCGGCCCCTGGAGCATCGCGGTCTTCGGCGCGGGCCACGTGGCCCAGGCGCTGATCCCGGTCCTGGTACCCCTCCCCTGCAGGATCACCTGCGTCGATACGCGTCCCGAGTGGCTCGAGCGGCTTCCCCGGGCGCAGAACCTGAAGTCGATCCACTCGGAATCCCCGGAGAGCCTCGTTCCGTCGCTGCCCGACGGGGCATTCCTGGTCGTCATGACAATGGGCCACGCGACCGACCGGCCCATCCTCAGGCGCGCGCTCATGGAGCGGAGTTTTCCGTTCATCGGGGTCATCGGCAGCGACTCCAAGGCCGAGATCCTCCGCAGGGAGCTCGCGGCGGACGGCGTCCCGCCCGAGCTCGCATCCAGGTTCCACTGCCCGATCGGCCTCGATTTCGGAACGAATAATCCGCACGAGATTGCGATCAGCGTCGCCGCCCAGCTTCTGACGGAACGAGACCGCGTACTCGCCCAAGCGCGCAGCTAGAGGCGGCTGACTCCCGCGATTGGGTCCGGCCGAGTTGGTTTGCAAGCGCTGGGAGCAGTTTGGGGCGCGATCCGTTCCCTGATTGTACTCCGTTCATGATGCGCCATTTGCATTTTTGCAATTTGCAATTGTCGGGGGATTTGGGTGCTATCGAGGCGACGTACCCCATCCATGAAGGATCCACTGCCGCGGCCTCACCTGGCCGGATTTTGCGCGTTTTCCCTGATTCTCCTGCTGGATCTCGCCGTAGTTCCGATCCGATCGGAGCCAAATTCGCCCAATATTGCGCTTCAGCAGTCCGCGATGTTAAAGCGTGTGTTCCCCTCCATCGTTCGAATTGAGGCGATCCGGCTGTCGCCGTTGGACGGGCACCTTACGAAGAGCTGGACCGCGGGCAGCGGGGTCATCATTTCGCCGGAGGGATACGTCCTCACCAATTGCCACGTCTCCGAGGACGTTGATACGTTTCGCTGCTACCTCTACGACGGCCAACATGTCGATGCCGTCCGGGTCGGCCAGGATGCATTGACGGACATCGCGGTCCTCAAGATGGACATTTCGCAGCTCAAGAAGGGAACCGGATCACTTGCCGTCGCGTCCTTCGGGGACTCCGACAAGATGGGACCGGGCGACACCGTCTTCGCGCTGGGCAGCCCGGGATTCCTGGAGCAATCGGTGACGCAGGGGATCATTTCGAACGCATCGTTGACGCTCCCGGAGCGCACCGCAGGGAGGATGATGCTGCGCGGCGAGAACGTCGGCATGCTCGTCAGGTGGATGCTGCATGACGCGACGATCTTCCCGGGAAACAGCGGAGGCCCGCTCGTCGACGACCGGGGCGAGGTGATAGGCGTGAACGAGCTCGGGGTCTTCAACCTTGGCGGGGCGATACCGGGCAATCTCGCCCACGGAGTGGCAATGCAGCTCATCAAGAGTGGGCGCGTCGTGCGGGGATGGTCGGGCATTACGGTTCAGCCGCGCCTCGAGTCCGAGGCCTCGGACGAAGGGGTGGTCGTCTCTGATGTCGCAAGCGATTCGCCGGCGGCAAAGGCCGGAATCGAGGCCGGCGACGTCGTGATCGCATGCGACGGCATGGCGATCGAGGGCGCACAGGAGAAGGCGACAACCAATTTCTACAGGCTGGAGACCGGCCGGCTCCCCGGGGCGATCTTCAAGATCGACTACCTGCGCGCAGGAAAGCGCCTTTCCGCTCGGCTCACGCTTGTCGAGCGCGAGCCCGCGCAGGCTGACAATGTGGAGCTTCCCGAATGGGGCGCCATCTTCCGGGACCTGACGAGGACGGTCGTCCGCGAGCTGCTGCTGCCGGACCGATCGGGTGCCCTCGTCTTGAATATCCGCCCTGGCGGCCCGAGCGGCCAGGCCGAGCCCGAGCTTCGCCGCGGCGACGTGGTGATCTCCGTCGGCGGCGCGGCCGTCACCGACGTGGCCGACCTCAGGCAACAGACGGCGAAGTTTTTCCCGGATTCGGAGGTGGCCCTCACGTACAAGACGATCGTCGCGTTCAGGCGGAATGGATCCGTGCTCGAGGCCGCGATCGACCTGCAGAACACCAACCCCCACCACATCGCGCCCACCGCCGTCAAGGCGTGGCTCGGAGTCGATTCGCAGCCGCTGGTGCCGAAGCTCAACAAGCGCCTTGGGATCAACTCCGACGACGGCGGCGCCCGGGTCACGCGGGTTTTCGCCGGGACCGACGCCGACAAGGCGGGGCTGCAGGTCGGCGACGTCCTTCTCGACCTGGACGGCGTCGCAATTGCCGAGCGTCGCTCAGAGGACCGCGAGGTGCTTGAGCGGCAGATCCGCCAGTACAAGATCGGCAGCTCGGCGACGATCACCCTCTGGCGCGACGGCAAGACCATGGACGTGCCCGTGACGCTCGAGGAGCAACCGAAGCCCGCGGCCGAGATGCCCCTCTGGGAGGACGAGAAGCTCGAGTTCGAGGTGCGCGACCTCGCGTTCGGCGACCGCGCGCGCCTGCAGCTGGATCCCTCTGCCAAGGGGGTGCTGGTTTCGACGACGACGCCGGCAGGTTGGGCCGAACTCGCTGGCCTTCACGGCGACGACCTGATCGTCGCGGCGGGGGGCATCCCCGTCTCCAATGTGGATGACCTGCGCAATTCCCGGATCGAGGCGGTGAAGGCGGGCCAGAACTGGTGGGTGCTTGAGGTGGAGCGCCTCGGGCAGACCTCATTCGTCGAAATAAACCTGAAGCACTTAAAATCATGAAAATCCGAACCCGGCACGTCCTCCTGTCAGCGACGATAGCGTTCGCCGCCCTTGCGTCGCGCGTTTCCGCGGTCACGGATGCCGAGGCCGCGACTGGCCGGGCGCTCCTGAAACAATACGCGGACTCGATCGTCTCGGTGGAGGTCGTTGCAACGCTGAAAGTTACGGTGAACGACCACGCGATGCCTCCGCGCGAGAACAAGGCCGAGGAGAACGGAACGGTGATTTCGCCGACCGGCTTGACGGTTACCGTACTCTCCGGGATCGATCCGCACGAAACCATGGCGGCCATGATCAACGCCAACCGGGGCCTGTCTTCACAAAAGATAGAGTTAGGCGAGACGGAGTTCAAGGACGTGAAGCTGCGCCTGGCGAACAACACCGAGGTGCCCGGCGTCATCGTCCTCAAGGACCCGGACCTAAACCTGGTATTCATTGCCCCGCTGAATGACGCGACAGCCAAGCCGCGGACATTCTCGTATGTTTCCCTGGATAAGTCGACGACGGGCGAGATCCTAGGAAATTTTTACTATGTGAACCGCGCCCCGAAGAACCTCCAGCGGGTGCCGATGATCAGGCTCACCAGCGTCGTCGGCATTGTCGAGAAGCCGAGGCGGATGTACCTGCTGAGCGATTTGAATCCGGGCGTCACAGTCTATGACGCGTCGGGCCTTGTCTTGGGCTTGGCTGCCCCGTATCTCGAAAATGGCCGGCCGGGCGGGCGAATCGTTGTCCTAACGGCCGCCGACGTTGCCGATCTCGCTACGCAGGCCGCGGCGGTCAAGCCCGAGGACGTGGAGGAGAAGCAAGAAGGCCCGGCCTCGGACGAAACGCCGGCGGTCCCTGCCGTTCAGCCGCCGGCTGTCCAACCCCCGGCCGCGCAGCCCCCGGGCAAGGACTAAGCGCTCAGTCTGCCCGAGATGTGGCGGCCGTAGTGGAGGAGAAGGAAAGATTCAGAATATCCTAGACGGAAGTTGGATTCACGATCTCGCATCCTTCCCAGTACTAAATCTCAAGTTCGGGCTCCTTCGATCTGTCTTTCAGAGGTGGTCCACTCGCCTCGTAACCTTCGACGGAGCGCTCTCCTATCTCGAATTCAGGCAAGAGCGACTCGTTCTGCTTCAGGACCTGAGCCATGTCCCGAACTCGAGAAGCCGCTGTCCCCAATTCGCGCTGAACGTTTGGGGGCAAACGGGGGACATCTTTGAAATAGCTCAAGGCCTTAAGCGAAATTGCTGCGTTGAATTCGGGATACAGCGCCCGGGCTGCACCCATAGCCATTTCAAGGGAAATACCGACAGAAAGCAGCGTATGAATATCCAGGTAGTCCTTTGCCTCCGCCCTCTGCTGAATAACGACTACTTTTTGGGCCGCGAGGTCGAGCAGTCCCGCCGCATATAGTCCATTGTCAACAAATTGAACGGGCTCATCCACTCTTCCAAAACCGAGAGAGCCAAAGAAAGAGATCGAGACACCGTCACCTTCGTTGCCCACCAAGAATGTCGCCGTATTGTCTGCCCGATGCAGCACCTTTGCCGCCTTGAGGAACGAAAAACGGCTTGCCAATTGATCATAGGCTAACGGTTTGGCGCTAAAGAAATCGAAATCCACCGACCTCCGCCCGCCCACCTGTAGCGATATTGCTGTGCCACCGTACAAGACAAAGTCTGGGCCGATTTCTGAAAGCCTTGGCCAAATGAGCCTCTGCGTTTCCGGCAGAGTCTCCAGCTTTGGGGGCACAATCTTCACTCGAATTTTCTCGTGGGAAGCTCCGGTACGAATTCAAACCCCAAGCGGTTGTGCCAATAGTTCCATGAAGCCGGGTCGAAGACGCCCGGCTTGGCATGTTGGAGTGCAATTCGGAATGCTTCCTCGCCGTACACTTTCTCCACGAGTTGCACATCGTCCCAAAAGCCTCGGGCCATTACCCGACAAAGAAAATAATTCTGGTCCGCAATGGTGATCTCGGGAGGTTCCCACCACACGACCTCTCGGGCGATACGTTGAAGCTGGGGCTCAGCTACTTGCATAGGCATTATCTTAAGCGTATGCCGGTGCATTTCAACGTCGGCGTATTACTTAAGATATTAATCATAAATATGTTATGATAGGCGGCCTTTAATTGCGGCGAATATAGCCTCACCGGTCGCCGGCGATGCCAGGGAAACCTCGCCTTCCTTCGCCCCGAATGCGGCCACCGCGTCGCGGATCGCCTCCCGCACCGCGAACGCCAACATGAGCGGCGGCTCACCGGAGGCTTTGCTACCATGAATTGTGCCCTCCTGCGCCGCCTTGGGAAGCAGCGTCACGTGCATTTCAATCGGCGCATCGCTGATCGCGGGAATCTGGTACGTGCTCGCGCTGTGGGTCATGAGCCTGCCCTTCTTGTCCCAGAGAAGTTCCTCGCGCGTCAGCCAGCCGACGCCCTGGACGATCCCACCCTCGATCTGGCCAAGGTCGACCCCCGGATTGAGCGAATCGCCCACATCGTGGACGGCGTGGATGCGGACAACCCGATGCATTCCATTGTACCCGTCGACCTCGACTTCCGCCACGGCGGCGCCGCAGGCGAAGTACTGGAATGGCCTGCCTGAGGCCGTGTCCCAGTTCCAGTGGATGCCGGGTGTGGCATAGAATCCCGAAGCGGAAAGGCTGATCCTTTCCCTGTGCGCCCAGACGCAGACCTCGGCCAGGTCGACGGACACGGCCGAGCCCCGGGCGGAGACCCTTCCTTCCGCAAACACGATCCTTGATGCGGCGATGGTGATGCCTGCCTTCTTGGAGAGCACGGTTGCCGCAACCGGCAGGAGCCTCTCGCGCAGCGTCACACATGCGTTCCTGACCGCGGCGCCGTTCAGGTCCGCGCCCGACGAGGCCGCCGTGGCGGACGTGTTGGGAATCTTGTCGGTCGCCGTCGCCATCAGCCTCACGCGTCCTGCCGGGAGCCCCAGTTCTCGCATGGCGACGCCCTGGATCTTGGTGTGGAGTCCCTGCCCCATTTCGGTGCCCCCATGGTTCACTTGGACCGTCCCGTCGGTGTAGAGGAGGACGAGCGCCCCGGCCTGGTTGTAGTGGGTGAGCGTAAATGAGATCCCGAACTTGACCGGCGTCACCGCGAGCCCGCGCTTCACTCGGGCGTGCGTCCTGTTCCATTCGTCGACGGCCTTGCGCCTCTCTGCGAAACCGGCCTCCGCCTGGACCTGCCGCCAGATGTCCTGCAGTCGGTTGTCACCGATCTCCTGGAGGTAGTGGGTCGTGTTGGTCTCGCCCCTGCCGCGGTAAAGGTTGCGGCTGCGGACCACTTCGGGCGCGAGTCCGAGGCGACGGGCGATCCGGTCGACGATCTCCTCGATCACAATCATCCCCTGGGGCCCGCCGAATCCGCGGAACGCCGTGTTCGACGCGACGTTCGTCTTCGCGATGAGCCCGGTGACGCGCAGGGCCGGGATGTAGTAGCCGTTGTCGATATGGAAGACCGCGCGGTCCGTGACCGGCTGCGAGAGGTCGAGCGACCATCCCCCGTCCGAAAAGAGGTCGACTTCCGCGGCGAGGATCATCCCCTCCTTATCATAGCCGACGGAGAACTTCGAATAAAAGGGATGCCTCTTGCCGGTGATCATCATGTCCAGGTCCCGGTCGAGCTGGATCCGGACGGGCCGGCGGGTCTTGACCGAGGCGAGCGCCACCATTGCGGCAAAGGCGTTCCCCTGGGTTTCCTTCCCGCCAAAGCCGCCCCCCATCCGAGGCGACTGGACGACGACCATGTTCCTGGGTTGGCCGATCACGTCCGCGACGATGGCCTGGATCTCGGTCGGATGCTGGGTCGATGAGCTGACGAACACGGCTCCCCCCTCCCCCGCCTCAGCCCACGCCGCCTGGGTCTCGAGGTAGAAGTGCTCCTGGCCGCCGAACGAGAATTCCCCGTCTAACCTGAGCGGCGCCCTGGCGAGGGTTGCCTTCGCATCGCCCCGGGCGAGCGTGTGCGGCGGCGAATGGAAACTCTCAGCCGCAATGGCCTCCTTGATACCGATGAGCGGGGGAAGCGGCTCGTATTCCACGACGACGGCGCCCGCCGCGGCCCGGCACGCCTTGATGGAGGTCCCCACGACAATAGCGACCACCTGACTGTGGTATTTGATCAGCCTGTCGGCGAAAAGCGGCTCGTCGTGATGGGTGCCGACATTGTTGTGCCCGAGGATGTCCTCGGTCATGAGCACCGCGACGACCCCGGGCATCGCGCGGGCCGCAGACGCGTCGCGCTTCAAGATGCGGGCGTGCGCGTGCGGCGAGCACACGGGCCAGATGTCGAGCATGGGCCTGCGCTGGGCGGTGTCGTCGGCATAGAGCGCGCGCCCCGAGACGTGGCCGACCGCGCTCTCGTGCCGGATCGACCGCGACGAGTCCGCGGGAATCGGGTTCACCCCTCTCTTGAAATCCAGGGCCCCGTCCTGGGCGAGGCTCGCGTCGCCCGAGACGAACTTCTCCCACAGGCTCACGATGAGGCCCCGCCTGTACGCGGCCCCGCCCCGGGCGTCGTCAATCGGGGCGAATTCGTTCCAGAGGATCTCCGCGACCTCGGCGGCCGAGTCCGCCAGCGTCCGGCCCTCGAGCGCAGCCTCGGCGCGGCGCGCCCGGACGGGCGTCGCCGCCACCCCGCCGTACGCAAGCCGCGCCCGCCGGATGACGCCCGACGCGTCGGTGTCGATGCTGTATGCCGCTGCCACGATGCTGATGTCGAGCTCGCGGCGCTTCGCCACCTTCAGGAAATCCGACCGCCTTGCGAGCCCTCCCCCCCGCTCGAAGCGCGGAAGCACGACTTCCAGGATCAACTCGCCTGGCTGAAGAAGCGTCTTTCGGTACGCCGTGAAGAAATCGCACAGCGCCACGGTCCGCTTCCCCTTCTCCGAGACGAGGACGAGCTCCGCATCGAGGGAGAGAAGGACGGGGGCGCTGTCCCCGATGGGCGAGGCGGTTGCAAGGTTTCCCCCGAGCGTGGCCCTGTTCCTGATCTGCCGCGCGGCGAAGACCTTGAACATCTTTGAAAGGGACGGGTACTCGGGACCGACGATGTCGTCGACCGCGGTCAGGGTGGCCGAACCGCCGATTCGCCAGGCCGCCGGGGTCTTCGTGATCGCCGCGAGCTCGGGGACCCCGTCGGTCGAGACAAGGAGAGGAAAGGACGCGAATTTCTTCGTGACGTCGACGCCGATCTCCGTCGCGCCCGCGACGAGCCGGGCGGCCGGATTGCGCGCCAGGGTCCCTGTGAGCGCGGCAAGCGACGCGGGCCGGACGAACCTCTGGCCGTCCGCCTCGTAGTCGAGCGGGGCCGGCGCCGCGACGGGTGCCGCCAGCCGCTCGCGGAACGGGTCGACGACCAGGCCCTCGACCGCGGCGTCCCGGTGCGCGATGGCGGCGAGCGCGGCGTCCCGGATGGGCCGGTAGCCCGTGCACCGGCAAAGGTTGCCGCTCAGTTGGTCGCTGAGCTCGCGCGACTCCGAGCAATCGCCCCGGTAATACCCCTCAAAGAGCGACATCACGAAACCCGGCGTGCAGTATCCGCACTGGGATCCGTAATGGTCCACCATCGCGGACTGCACCGGGTGGAGCGGCTCCCCCTCCCGCGCGAGGCCCTCGACCGTTATCACCTCGCGGCCCGCAAACATGGGCAGGAGGGCGATGCAGCTGTTGACACCGCGGTACGTGGGATTGCCGGAGGCGTCCCGGTCGACGACGGCCACGGTGCAGGCCCCGCAGTCGCCCTCTGCGCAGCCCTGCTTGCTTCCCGTCATCCCGCTCGACCTCAGGAAGTCGAGGAGGGTCGTCGTGGGGGCCGTGCCTTCGACCCGGACTGTCCGGCCATTGAGCGTGAAGTCGAAGCCCATCGGTTCAGGCCGACAGCCTCGCCATCGTGTGGGCGAGGACCTCGGCACCCGAGGCGATCGCTTCCGGGCTCGAGTATTCCTCCGGGCGGTGGCTCCAGCCGTTGCGGCACGGGATGAAGATCATGGTCGTCGGGCTGACCCGGGCCATGAAGAGCGAGTCGTGGTAGGCTCGGCTCACCATGCGCAGCGAGCGCAGGCCGAGCTCCGCGCAGACCTGCTCCGCGATGGCCACGGTCTCCTGGTCCCCGTCCGCGGGCGGATCCGCGTTGATCTCCTCGAATTCCATCGTGACGCCGCGGCGGGCGCACGCCTGCTCCGCGCCGGCGCGGATCTCGGCGAGGGCCTTCGACCGCGTGTCCATCCGGGCGTCCCGCAGGTCGATCTCGAGGTAGGCCTTGAAGGGGACGCTGTTCACGGCCCCGGGCTCTATCCTGAATACTCCGACCGTCCCGACCGTGTCCGGGCTCCCGCTCGACTTGGCGGCCCGCTCGACCGCGAGGGCGATCTCGGCCCCCGCGAGCATCGCGTCGTGGCGCACGGGCATGAGGACCGCGCCGGCATGGCCTCCCTCGCCGTGGAGCGTCACCCGGTAGCTGCTCGGCCCGGCGATGTGCTCGACGATCCCTATGGGGATATTCCCGGCGTCGAGGATGGGCCCCTGCTCGATGTGAAGCTCGACAAAGGAATGGTACGCGCCGGGGGCAAGCCGCACCGCCGAAAGCGGTCCTGAGTACCCCGCGCCGGCGCGAAGCTCGTCGAGCGAGCGCCCCTTCCGGTCCCTGAGGGCCTGCGCTTTCCCAATTGAGATCGATCCCGCCATCAGCCGGCTCCCCAGGCAGCCCAGCCCGAACCGGGTGGGTTCCTCCGAGGTGAACATGACGACCTCAAGCGAGCGCCTGGGCCTGAATCCGGCCCTCTTGAGGGCGGCGAGCGCCTCGAGGGCGCCGAGGACCCCCACGACGCCGTCGTACTTGCCCGCGTTCGGGATCGCGTCGGTGTGCGAGCCGGAGCCCACGGCGGGGAGGTCAGGCTCGCTTCCAACCCACCGCGCAAAAATGTTGCCGACCGGGTCCTCCCGGACGGCGAGCCCGGCCTCGCGGGCGGCCCCGCGGACATACTCGCGGCCCCGGATGTCCGCCTCCGAGAAAAGGACCCTCGTCACCACGGGAGGGGGCGCCTCCGAGATCAGTGAAAGCTCGTCTATGCGGCGCTGCAGCCCGGCGCGATCGATCGAGATCCTGAGGTCGGGCGGCGGACGGATCATAGGGCCGATCGGTTGACGTCCTTGTAGTAAAGGTACCTCGCAGGGACCTTGCCCATGGCCACGAACCACTGCGCGCAGTACGGCGCCATCCAGACGGCGTCGCCGGCCTTCACGGGGTACCACGAGTCCTCGAGCCTGTAGACGCCGCTCCCGGAAAGCATGAGAAGCCCGTGCTCCATGATGTGAACCTCGACAAAGGGCAGGTGTCCGCCGGGCTGGTAGGCGAAGATGTTGACCGCCATGTCGTACGCGGGCTCGTCGGGAAGGAGCACCTGCAGGTTCGCCGCCGGATCCCCGAGGAACGGCACTCCCTTGACCCTCGACTGGTCGGAGAGGACCGCGCGCGGGCCGCTGACGCCGGCCAGCGGGACGTACCGCTTTTGAAAAAGCGTGACCTGGGTCCCCTTGCTCGGCGACGAGAGGCTCCAGTCCAACTCCGACGGGGCGAAGAAGAATCCACCCTCGCCCAGGCGCCCACTCCTGCCGCCGACCGTCACCTTTGCGCCGCCCCCCATGACATATCCGAAGGTCTGGATGTCGCTTCCCGCGAAGCGCGCCGATCCGCCAGTCTCGAACGTCAGGAGGGTCTGGGTGACCTTCGCCCCCATGGCCGGGCTGACGAGGACGACCGCCGCAGCGCCCGTGACCCCCGGCAGGGAGCTGCCCACGTGGTTGTCGGGCGTGATGAGGGCGTGGCGGGGTCCCACATGGGCTCGAGTGTGGCCAAAGAGTTCGGGCATGGGATTTGGGGAATATGTTTTTGAGTTCGAATCGGCCTACGACGGCCTCACAAAATGACCGGGAGGGACCCCGGGTGCAATCCGGCCTTGGGCAAAAACGATGCGCCCGCGGACGATTGTCCGGGCGATCCTCACCCTGGACCTGCGCCCGTCATAGGGCCCCTGACGGTACCTGTAGAGAAGCTCGCTGTTCGAGAGCACGTGATCGGCCGCCGTGTCGATAATCGTCATGTCGGCGTCGAGTCCCTCCGATAGGCTCCCCTTTTGCCGGTCGATCCTGAAGCGCCGGGCGACATTGGCCGACAGGAGCGCCGACATGCGGGCCAGGGCCTCTCCCACGGGGCGCCGGGAAATGGCCTCCGACAACAGGGCTTCAAACCCGTGCTGGCAGCCGGAGATGCCGCCCCAGATCGCGAAGAAGTCGCTCGATCGCTTCATGTCGGGGGGCGCCGGCGAATGGTCGGAACCGATGGTGTCGATTGAGCCCGACTCGAGCTTGTCCCAGAGTCCGAGCCGCAGTGCCTCGGGGCGCAGAGGCGGAAAGCACTTTGCCGGCGCCCTCAGGCGCACGACGTCCTCCTCCGTGAGGAGAAGATAGTGCGGGCAGGTCTCGACGGTCACATCCACTCCCCTCTTTCTCGCCTCGAGCGCGAGTGCGACCCCCTCGGGGCTGCTCACGTGGACGATATGGAGCGCGCATCCGGTTTCGCCCGCGATGTCGGTTGCAGTCCGGATGGCGACCAGCTCCAGCTCCACCGGCCGCGACTTGAGAAATGTGCGCACATCGGTGCCGCGCGCGTGCTGCTCGGCGGTGTACCTCAGGGCGAGCGCCTCGTCCTCGGCATGCACGGCGACCAGCATCCCCAGTGCGGCGGCGCGCTTCATCCCCGCTCTCAGCGTCGCCTCGTCCGAGGCCTGGAACTCGTCGACGCCGCTGTCGCACATGAAGGCCTTGAACCCGATCGCCCCCGCGTCGCGCATGGGCCCGAGCTGCTCGACGTTGCCGGGGACGAGCCCCCCCCAGATCCCGAAATCGACATGCGCCGTCCTTTCAGCGGCCGCGCGCTTGCGCGCGAAGCTCGCGGCGTCCGTCACCGGCGGCAGCGAATTGAGCGGCATGTCGAAGAACGCGGTCCCGCCGCCGGCGGCCAGGGCCCGGGAGCCGGTCTCGATCCCCTCCCATTCGGTCCTGCCGGGCTCGTTGAAGTGGACGTGGGAGTCGATGATCCCGGGGAGCACGTGGAGGCCGGCCGCCTCAACGACTTCCGCGGCGCCCTCGAGGCCCGGGGCGATCCTCACGATCTTTCCGTCCGCGCAGGCAATGTCGGCGGCATGGGCGCCCGCCGGCGTCACGATGGTGCCGCCCCGCACAATGAGGTCGTAGCGCTCGCTCATTCGGAACGGGATGCCAGCCGGGCCAGGAAGTCCACGATGATCCCGAGGGCGCTCCTCAGGTCCCCTCGCGTGACAAACTCGTCCGGATGGTGGCTCAGGCCGCCCCTGCAGCGGACAAAGAGCATGGCCACGGGAGCAATCGAGGAGACGACAACGCCGTCGTGGCCGGCGCCGCTCGCGAGGGCGACGGACCTGCCTTGGCACCTGCGAACGCTGCGGGCGAGGAGCGACGTGAGCTCCGGGGAGCATGCGACGGCGTCGTTGTCCTGCGTCACCTCGGTCGAGAACGAGAGGCCCCTCCTTCGCGCGATCGCCCGGCCGGCGGTCCTCAGGGCGCGGCAGGCCTCCCTGCGGTCGGGATTCGAGGGATGCCTCACGTCGAGCGAGAGCTCGGCGGAGCCGGCTATCACGTTGCTGGCGCCCGGATACGCAGAGATCCGGCCCACGGTCGCGACCAGGGGCGGACGGGAACGGGCAAAGCGCTCCACCTCGACGATGAATTCGGCCGCACCCGCGAGCGCGTCCGCGCGCAGCGCCATCGGCGTCGTTCCGGCGTGGCCTGCCTTCCCCGCGAACGTGATCCTTGACCTGGTCTGGCCGGCGATGGCCGAGACCACGCCGGCTGCGAGCCCCTTCGACTCGAGCACGGGCCCCTGCTCGATGTGGACCTCAAGGTAGCCGACAAGCTCCGCACGGCAATGCGCCGGCTTGGGGATTGAAAAGCTCCCCCGGCTTGGGCCCGAGAGCACCTGGCCGAGGGAAATGCCACGGGAATCCCTCAGGCGCAGGTCGGCCTCGGCCAGGCGGCCCGTGTAGCCCTTGCTCCCGAGGTAGGAACTCGAAAACCGCACGCCCTCCTCCTCCGAGAATCCGACGACCTCGACCGCGAAGGGAAGGGACACCCCGCGGCCGCGGAGGACCTCGATGGCCGCAAGCGGCAGGAGAACGCCGAGCGGCCCGTCGAAGCGGCCCGCGTCGCGCACCGTGTCGAGGTGGGAGCCGAGTACGAGCGTGCTTGCGCGCACGGCGGGAGCCAGCGTCCTGCCGATCAGGTTTCCGACCGCGTCAACGCGGACCGAGAGGCCAGCCCCCCTCATCCAGCGGCCGACAAGCGCGTTCGCCCGGCGCATCGCGGGCGACATGAAGGTGCGCGTCGTGGCCCCCCTCTCGTCCGACACCCGCGCCAGGAGATCGATTCGCCGGGCGAGCGTGGCCGCGGCCTGGGCCAGGGATTTCTTGGGCATTCGTCGTCGCGCGCTTCAGCTTCCCCGGTACGTGCTGTAGGCCCACGGCGTGACAAGGAGCGGGACATGGTACGAGGCCGAGGAGTCACTGACCCCGAAGCGGACCGGCACAATGTCGAGGAACGGCGCCTTTGACGGGGCCAGGCCCTTCGACGCGAAGTACTCGCCCACGTGGAATTCCAGCTGGTAGGTCCCGGAGGCCATCTCGTCCGGGCCGAGGAGCGGCGCCTCGGTCCTGCCGTCCATGTTGGTCGCGACGGTCTTCAGGAGGGCGGGCCCCGGCGCGATCCGGCGCAGCTCTATGCGCAGTCCCGCCGCGGGCCGCCCCGCGGACAGGTCGAGGACGTGCGTGCTGAGTTTACCGGGCATGGCGTGGGATGGTTCTGATGATCTGGCTACTTCCTCAATTCCAGCAGATCCCACTTGTTGCCATAAAGATCCTCGAAGATCGCCACCCTTCCGTAGGGCTCCTTGCGCGGCTCCTCCACAAAATGAACTCCTCGCGACTTCATCGCATCATAATCCCGCACAAAGTCGTCAGTGTGAAGAAAAAAGCCAACGCGCCCGCCGGTTTGGTCGCCTACCCGGCTCAGCTGATGGGGAGTCGCGGCCTTGGCGAGGACGAGGCCCGCGCCGCCGGATCCCTGCGGCGCGACAACCACCCATCTCTTCGAATCCGAGAGGCGGGTGTCCTCCACCAGCCGGAACCCGAGGGAGCCCGTGTAGAAGGCGATCGCCTCGTCATAGTCGCGCACAACGAGGGAGACGCTCGCAATCGACTGGTTCATGGGGAGGCCTTTTCTCCCAGCGCTTCGGCCAGCCGCAGGCGCGCGATCTTGGCGACCTCGCCGAGCGCGGTCGAAAGCTCCGCGTCGGCACCGTTCAAGACGCGCGCCCTCATCGACGCGAGGATCGCATCCTTCGCGTTCAGCCTGGCGCAGATGATGAACGGGAACCCGAAGCGTTCGCGGTAGGCGCCGTTGAGCCGGCCTATCTCCTCCATCTCGGCCGCCGAAAGCCTGTCCAGGCCGGCGGCCGACTGCTCGCGGGCCGAGGACTCGGTGAGCGCGCCCGCCTTGGCGAGCCGGCCGGCAAGGTCCGGGTGGGCGCGCAGGAGCTCCAGTTTGCGGCCTTCCGAGGCCCCCCTCATCGCCTCGCACAGCGCCCCGAAGAGCGCGTCGCTGTCGCGGAAGGGCCGCTTGGCATAGGTTTCGTCCGCCACCCAGGGGGAATGCTCGAAGAGGTGGCCGAGCGCGGCGACGAACCCGGCGCGGTCGCAGGCGTTGAGCGAGGCAAGCGAGGTCGGCATCTAGGCCCCTAGCCTAGCAGCTCGTAGGCCGGAAGCGTGAGGAAATCGTCGAGGCGCGACACCGTAACCATCTCGGTGAACAGGTGGGCGGCCACCCTGAAGTGGCCGTTCGAGTAGCGTTCGGCGCCGACCTCGGACTGGATCCGGGCGATCACCTCGCCGAGCAGCATGTCGTAGTGCTCCGGCGTCACCGGCCGGCCGTCGGCAAGGTGCGCCCCGCGGTGGAGCCACTGCCAGATCTGCGCGCGCGAGATCTCCGCCGTCGCCGCGTCCTCCATCAGGTTGTAGAGCGGCACGCAGCCGAGGCCGCCGAACCACGCCTCGAGGTACTGGATGCCGACGCTGATGTTGGTGCGGATTCCCTCGTCGGTGATCGTGCCGGAGGGGGCCGCCAGCAGGTCGGCGGCGGTCACGTTGACGTCGTCGCGCTGGCGGTCGATCTGGTTGGGACCGGGCATGTGCTTGTCGAAGGCCTTCAGCGCGACCGGCACGAGCCCCGGGTGGGCGACCCAGGTCCCGTCGTGGCCGTCCGCCGCCTCGCGCTCCTTGTCGGCGAGGACCTTGGCGAGCGCGGCCTCGTTCGCGGCAGGATTGTTCTTGATCGGGATCTGGGCGGCCATCCCTCCCATCGCGTGCGCCCCGCGCTTGTGGCACACCTTGATGACGTTCAGGCAGTAGGCGCGCATGAAGGGCGCCGTCATCGTGACCTGGGTCCGGTCCGGGAAGATGTAGTCCGTGCGGGCCTGGAGCTTCTTGATGCAGCTGAAGATGTAGTCCCAGCGGCCGCAGTTGAGGCCCGACGAGTGCTCCCGGAGCTCATGGAGGATCTCCTCGCACTCGAACGCAGCCAGGATCGTCTCAATGAGCACGGTGGCCCGCACGGAGCCCCGGGGTATCCCGAGCGCGGCCTGGGCGCGGACAAACACGTCGTTCCAGAGCCTGGCCTCGAGGTGGCTCTCCAGCTTCGGCAGGTAGAAATAGGGGCCGGAGCCGCGGGCGAGGAGCTCGCGCGCATTGTGGAAGAAATAGAGGCCGAAATCCAAGAGGCTGCCCGAGACGGGCCTGCCGTCCAGGAGCACGTGCTTGTCGGGCAGGTGCCATCCCCGGGGGCGGACGATGAGCGTGGCCGTCTTCTCGGCGAGCTTGTAGGCCTTCCCCTCGGGGCTCGTGAAAGAGATGGTGCGCCGCACGGCGTCCCTCAGGTTGATCTGCCCGTCAAGAAGGTTCTCCCAGGTCGGCGACGTCGCGTCCTCGAAGTCGGCCATGAACACCTTGGCGCCGGAGTTGAGGGCATTGATCACCATCTTCCTGTCGACGGGGCCCGTGATCTCGGTGCGCCGGTCGAGCATGTCCGCGGGGATGTTCGCGACCTTCCACTGGGACTCCCGCACCTGCCGCGTCGACGGCAGAAAATCCGGGAGAACCCCCGCGTCGAGCTCGGCCTGGCGCTCGTCCCGGCGCCGCAGGAGCTCCTGTCTGCGCGGCTCAAATTCCCTGAACAGCCCGGCCAGGAAGGCGCAGGCCTCCGGGGTCAGGATTTCACCGTATCCGGGCAGGACGGGGCCGCGGATTTCGAGGCCGGAGATCGTTGTGGCGGTCATTGATAATGGAGGTTGAACGGCCAGCCTAAACTTCCTGATTGAGTCCTGTCAGCTCCATTGTACCTCTCTTGCCCCCGTGGCCTCACCCAAGAGCAACGAGACATTCATGCGGGAGGCGATCCGCCTCTCCGAGGACGCCGTCCGCTCGGGCAAGGGCGGGCCGTTCGGATGCGTGGTCGTGCGCGCGGGAAAGGTCGTCGGGCGCGGCAACAACCAGGTGACCTCGGCCTGCGACCCGACGGCGCACGCGGAGGTCGTCGCAATCCGCGACGCGTGCCGGGCGCTCGGGACGTTCCAATTGGCCGACTGCACGCTCTTCGCGAGCTGCGAGCCCTGCCCCATGTGCCTGTCGGCCATCTATTGGGCCCGGATACCTACGGTATTCTACGGCAACAGCCGCGGGGATGCAGCCCGAATCGGTTTCGACGACGACTTCATATACCAGCAGATTCCGCTCCCTCCGGAGCAAAGGAAGGTGGTGATGGAACCGCTCCTCGCCGCCGAGGCCAGCGGGGCGTTCTCCGAGTGGTCCGCCAAGTCCGACCGGACGCCGTATTGAGCCAGCCGGACTTGCCAAATCGGGCAATTTGCCCAATTTTGGGGGCGCATGCACTTCGACAACCTGCAGCCCGGACTGAACGCACCGCTTCCCCGTCTTGACGACGATGATGACGAGGACGAGGGGGTCGAGGTGCCTGCGGCGCCGAGGAAGGACTCCTCGGTTTCCCTGCTGATCCAGAAGCGCTTCCTCAACCAGCGGAAGATCTTCCTCTGGGGGCCGGTGACCGACGAGACCGCCAAGGACCTGAGCGAGAAGCTCCTCTACCTGGAGTCCACCGGTCCCGGCAAGGAGATCACCTTCTTCATGAACACCCCGGGCGGCTCGATCACTGCGGGCATGGCGGTCTTTGACACGATGAGGCTCGTCTCGTCCCCGATCACGGTCGTCGTGACCGGGATGGCGGCTTCGATGGGCTCGATCCTGCTCTGCGCAGCCGCGAAGGGCCAGCGCCTCATTTACCCCCACGGCCGCGTGCTCATCCATCAGCCGCTGATTTCGGGGCGGTTCATCGGCCCGGCGACGGACATCAACATCCAGGCGCAGGAGATGGAGAAGCTGCGCGGGGAGCTCAACCAGATCCTCGCCGACGCCTCCGGCCAGCCGATCGAGAAGATCTCGCGCGACAGCGACCGCGACTTTTACCTGAACGCAAAGGAGGCCGTCGCCTACGGGCTGGCGGACAAGATCGTCGAGAAGCTCTGACGGCAGGGCGGCCCGGCTAGGGCGTGGTGCCGAGCGACTTGATCTCGACCACCCTGCTCATCTCCTCCTTCCACTCGGCCGCCTGGGACGGGTCCCCGGCGTCGAGGGCGGCGACGCGCGCCTCCTCGAGCCATTCGGAACGGAGCTCCGGCGGGACCGCGTCGATCGAGAACAGCTTGCGGTAGAGGTCGGTGGCCTCGGCGGGCCTTCCGTGCAGCGCGAGAAAGGAGGCTGCTTCCCGGATGAGCGCCCAGTCCCCGGCCGAGGTTCCCGAGGACTGTGCGGCCTCGCTCACCCACCAGACCGCCTGGTCCCTGACGCCCGAGGCCTCGAGGAGCCGCGCCAAGGCGAGGCCAAGCGCGAGGTTCGGGGCCTGGTTCATGCCCTCCTTGCCCACGTCTATCGCCTCCGCCGGCCTGCCCGCGGCCTCGAGCGCGATCATCCTCCTGACGACCGCGTATCCGGCGAGCTGCTGGGGGAGCTTCGAGAGATCGCTCGTCTGCGCTGACAGGGGGACGGTGAACGGCCGGTAGAGCGGGTCTCCGATCACGATCGACTGCCAGCTTAGGACCGGCAGCGCGAAATAGGCCGCGTCGGCAAGGTTCTCGCCCCTGGCCAGGGCCTCAAAGAGGAGGTCCGGGCGGTGCAGGTACTCGAGGTAGGGCTCGTAGACGTTTCCCACGGTCGCCGTCACGCCGCGGGAGACGAGGGGCCCGCACCATCCCTCGGTGGTCGAGCGCAGGGTGCTCGCCGAGAAGCTGTGGACGTGGACCGCGATCGCCCCCGGGGGGAACCGGAACCCGGCAAGCGCGAACGGACCGTTCAGGTCTTTTGCGTACCAGCCGAAATAGAGGGCGGGAGCGTCGAACCGCGCCTTGGAGGGGAGCGTCCCGGGCCCGCGGCTGACCGAAAGGTCGAAGCCGGCGGCCGAGATATCCGCGGCGGTGCTCTCGAGCCAGAGGTCGCCGCTCTCATGGGGGCCCGCGATGTCGACATACGCCCGCCCCAGGAGCCCCGTGCGCTCGGCCCGGACCGCGAGGTCGACGAGCCCTCGCGCGTCGCCGACAGTCGGCCCGTCGAGGCGCGAGACCTCGACCACCTGCGCGCGCTCGGAGTCGGTGGGATGGAGGTTTCCGAAGAGCGGGTTGGGGATGCACGCGTTGATTGGGTAGTCCGTCTGGGCGAGCAGGCTCAGCTCGGAGTCCACCGCCCCGGCATTCGTCTGGAACTCAGGGTGGTCCGTGAGGGGCTTCAGCTCCCGGTAGAGGGCCGGGTCGTGCGTGATCCGCAGCGGGACGCCGCGGCAGACCACCAGCGCGGCGATCCTGTGGCCCGAGATCGCGTACTCGCGCCGGCCGACCTCGTCGAAGACGTCCATGGGGATTGCATCGATCCAACCGCGCCGGACGAGCTCGGCCTCGAGCGGCTGCCAGATCGCCGCAACGAACTCGCCCCATGTGATCGTCTCTGCGGTCGGCATCCTTAGCGCAATCAAGTTGGCCCGCGGCACCCCGCGGACATCCGAGTAATGCTCCGCGATCGCCACCGAGCCGGGAGCGTCGCTGTTGGCCACTATCACCACCCGGTCGGAGAGCCCTGATCCGCGCGAGAAGGCCGCGATCGCGAGGGTTGTCGCCGCTGTCAGGGTCTTTTTTCGAAATTGCACGGTCGCCGGAGGTTGCGCGCCCATTCGATCGCCTTGCAAAGATTCGGTCGAATCATTTGCTCGGAATCATGACATGGTTCGTCTGGGCTCTCCTGTCGGCATTCTTTGCAGGAATCACGGCGATCCTCGCCAAGGTGGGCGTCGAGAACGTGGATTCGAGCCTGGCGACCGCGATCCGGACGAGCGTCATCCTTGTCCTCGTGTGGGCGGTTGCCTTCGCAGCGACCCCCGCGGGGGCCCTCACCCTTCCCGGGCGCAAGACGATGCTTTTCCTGGCGCTTTCAGGGATAGCAACCGGGCTATCCTGGCTGTGCTATTTCCGGGCGCTCCAGCTCGGCGAGGCCTCGAGGGTCGCCCCGATTGACAAGCTGAGCGTCGTCTTCGTGATCGTGCTGGCGGGAGTGTTCCTCAGGGAGCGGATCACCTGGCAGAACGCCGTGGGCGGGGCGTTGATCGTCGCGGGTTCAATCGTCATAGCGTGGCGGGCACGCTAGGCCGGCGCTCAGGCGCGCCGGGCCCGTGGCTCAGAGCTTCCATTCCACGCTCCCGAAGGCCCCAAAGCCCAGGGCGGGATATCCGTTCACGGGCTGGTAGTGCTCGTTGAGGGCGTTCTCGATCCGGGCCTTGAACGCAAGCCTGGGGCTGGCGCGCCACTCTCCGAAGGCCCTCGCGACCGTGTAATTGGGGTCGTCCACCGTGAGGTAGGTCAGGGCGTCCACGTCCTGGCGGTCCGCGACCACCTGGACGCCCGCCCCCGCGCTGAAGCCATGTCCGAAGTCCCGCCACACGTCCGCGCTCCCGCTGTTGCGCGGGCGCCGCAGGAGCCGTGTGCCATCGGTGATGTCGTCGGCCTCGAGGTAGGTGTAATTGGCGTGCAGCTCGAATCCGGCCGCGAGGACGAACTTCCCCTCGAGCTCGAGGCCCTGCGTGCGCGCCTGGTCGATATTCTCGGTCGTGCCAGGGTAGACGTAGAAATTGTACTCGATCAGGTCGCGGTAGTCGGTGCGGAACCAGGTTGCGCTCACCGTGCCCTCGTTGCTCGGCAGGTACCAGTCGATCCCGGCGTCCCCGCCGCGCGAACTCTCGGGCTTGAGGTAGGGATTCCCCACATAGCCGACGTCGACGCCGTAGAGCTCGAGGAAGCTCGGGGCATTGAATCCCGTCCCGTAGCTAGCCCTCAGCTTAAGGGAGCGGTCCGGACTGAGCCATGCCGCGGTCGCGCGCCCCGTGACCTTGCTGCCGAAGGTGTCGAAGTCGTCGTAGCGCAGGCCCCCGGTGACGTAAACGGACTGAGCAGGATGCCACTCGTCCTCGGCGAACACCGCGTAGAGCGACTGCCGCTGGTCAATGTTTCCGTATCCGTCGTCCTGGGTCGTCTCGTCTTCGCCACTAACCCCGGCCGTGATCCGCTGGCCGGCAAAGCCGCCATAGGATGTCTGAGCGTCGACGACGGCCCTCCGGTTCTGGACGACGGTTGTGCTCGTATAGACGCCCGGCAATTCATCAAAGGAGATGTAGCGCCTGTCCTGTCCGCCGACGGTCACGTGCGCTGTCCAGTCCGGCGCCGCCTTGATGTCGGCGAAAACCGTGCCCAGCCAGTTCGCCTCGTCCTCATATGCATAGGGGTCGTTCGTGTAGATGTCTCCCGGATCGCCGTACTTGCCCTCGAAGCCCCTGATCGTCGCCCCGATGTCGACGCCGCCCGACAGGTCGCGGTCGACGCGAAAAATGAGATTGCCGGTGTCGGAGTTGTTGTTCGGGCGGTCGTTGGCGGTGTGCGAGCCCGAGGTCGAAATCGACCACGCCACATCGTTCTGCGAGCCCTGCGCGCCCACGGCGCCGGTGATCGTGTCAAAGCTGCCGGCCTCCACGGAAAAGTCCGCCGTCGGCGCGCCGGAACCCTTCTGGGCCTGGATGGAGATGACACCGCCGACCGCCTCGCTGCCGTAGAGCGTGCTCTGCGGGCCGCGCGCTATCTCTATCGTGTCCGTGGCGCCCAACCGGGCGCCGCCCAGGTAAGCGGAGTAGTCGGTGTTGGCGTCGTTGAGGCGGATGCCGTCCACCATGAAGAGGACCTGGTCAGAGTCGGCTCCCCTGAGGAAAACGGAGACGTCGGAACCGAAGCCTCCGTTTGAAAACGCAGGCGCGCCCGGAACGGCGCCAAGCGCGGCCGCGGGGGACGTGATCTGCTGGCGCTCAAGGTCGGCCGCGGTGATCAGGTCCACCGCCGTCCCGAGCGTCCGGACATCGGCGGGCGTCCGCGTCGCGACCACGACAACGGGCTCGAGCTGCTCGTCCGGCGAAGTCTGTGAAAGGGCGCAGCTGGCCAACGCGGCCGCAATGCCCAGGAACCGGAACGCGTGGCGGACCGGCAGGATGTTTGGATTCATACGGTATCTTGCTTCACTCTTGCGATGAAGTTGTCGCAGGCGGCGCGCGCAATCGCGCCGTGCGAGTGGATAATTCCGGGCCAGGTATTCGGACTCCGCATGTGTCTCCCGCCCGGCCCAATGAGGGTCCGGCAGGCTTTTCCTCGCCCCTAGCCTTCACCGGGGTGAGAGCCCCGATTGGCTTTGCCCGCGCCGGAAAACGGCGCGGTGGAGGGTTTGTGATGCGATACCGCAGCGCAACTGTGGCCGATTCCCACGGCCTTCCCTGAATCCCGGAAGCAGAACAAAGAACGTCGGGCGCAGAAACCATCTGGGTGGAGCAAAAAGACGTCAATCACAATCATATCAATAAATTCGTATTTATTGATATGTTGCTTGCCAAGAGTTCCCGCTTGGGTTCAATTGCCCGTGTCGCCGAGATTTTCCCCCGACACCAGCGCCTCCATGCCCACACCCGTCGAATCCAGTTCATTTGCCGCCCTGCGCCGGCTGTTCGAGTCCCGAATCGCCGTCCTGGACGGGGCCATGGGCACCATGATCCAGGCCGAGGGCCTTGAGGAGGCCGACTTCCGGGGGGAACGCTTTCTGCGGCACGCTTGCGACCTGAAGGGGAACAATGACCTTCTTTCCCTCACCCGGCCCGACGTGATCGAGCGCATCCACGGCGCCTATTTCGAGGCGGGCGCTGACATCGTGGAGACCAACACCTTCAACTCGACGTCGATCTCGCAGGCCGACTACGGAACCGAGTCGATCGTCCCCGAGCTGAATGCCGCGGCGGCGGCGGCGGCCCGCCGCGCGGCCGACAGGGCGTTTGCGGCGGACCCGGCGAGGCCGCGCTTTGTCGCCGGGGCGATCGGCCCCCTCAACCGGACGCTCTCGATGTCGCCCGACGTCAATAGGCCTGATTTCCGCTCCGTATCCTGGGACCAGGTCGTCAATGCCTACCTCGAGCAGGCGCGCTCGCTCGCCGCCGGGGGGGTCGACGCGCTTCTCATCGAGACGATCTTCGACACCCTCAACGCGAAGGCAGCTCTTTTCGCGACCGAGCTCCTGTTCGACGAGACGGGGGTGCGCCTGCCCGTCATGCTCTCCGTCACGATCACGGACGCCTCCGGCCGGACGCTCTCGGGGCAGACGCTTGGGGCTTTCTACGCGAGCATTGCGCACGCGAGGCCCTTCTCCGTCGGGATAAACTGCGCTCTCGGCGGCCGGCAGATGAGGCCCTATGTCGAGGAGCTCTCCTCGATCGCCCGGTGCTACACGACATGCTACCCCAACGCGGGACTTCCCAACGCCTTCGGCGGCTATGACGAGTCGCCCGCCGACATGGCGGCGGTGCTGGGCGACTTCGCCGGAAACGGCTGGCTCAACCTCGTGGGCGGCTGCTGCGGGTCGACGCCCGCCCACATCCGGGCAATTGCCGGGGCCGTGCGCGGCGCAAAGGCGCGCAAGGTGCCGGAGCCGCCCGTGGCCATGCGCCTGAGCGGCCTCGAGCGGCTTGTCGTCTCCTGAGTCGGGAGGCCCGCACCGATGTCCAGCGCGCCCGGGCAGTCCGCCTCGCGATTCATCGTGATCGGCGAGCGCACGAACATCACCGGCTCGCCCCGGTTTGCGAAGGCCCTCAAGGCCGGCGACTGGTCCGCCTGCCTTGCAATCGCCCGCCAGCAGGTGGAGAGCGGCGCCAACATCATCGATATCAACGTCGACGAGGCCCTGATCGAGGGCGAGGCGACCATGGCCAAGTTCCTGAACCTGATCGCCGCGGAGCCGGAGATCTGCCGCGTGCCGGTGATGATCGACTCGTCGAAATGGAGCGTCCTCGAGTCGGGCCTGCGGTGCGTGCAGGGTAAATGCATCGTGAACTCAATCTCGCTCAAGGACGGCGAGGCCGAGTTCCTGCGAAGGGCCGGGCTCGTCCTGCGCTACGGGGCCGCAGCCGTCGTCATGGCGTTCGACGAGAAGGGCCAGGCCGCGACGCGCGACGAGAAGGTGCGCATCTGCACCCGCGCGTACGGGCTCCTGACCCGGGTCATCGGCTTCCCCCCCGAGGACATCATCTTCGATCCCAACATCCTCACGGTCGCAACCGGCATCGAGGAGCACAACAACTACGCCGTCGACTTTTTCGAGGCCACGAAGGTCATCAAGGAGCGGCTGCCCCACGCCAAGGTGTCCGGCGGCGTCTCAAACGTCTCGTTCTCCTTCCGGGGAAACAACCCCGTCCGCGAGGCCATGCACGCGGTCTTCCTCTACCACGCGATCGAGGCCGGCCTCGACATGGCGATCGTCAACGCCGGAATGCTCGGCGTCTACGACGAGATTCCCAAGGACCTGCTCGAGCGCGTCGAGGACGTGATCCTCAACCGGCGCCCCGACGCCACCGAGCGCCTCGTGACCTTCGCCGACGACCTCAAGGCCTCCCAGGGGGGCGCCTCGAAGATCGAGAGCAAGGAGGACCTCTCCTGGCGCGACGCCAGCGTCGAGGAGCGGCTCGCTCATGCCCTCGTCAAGGGGATCGACGCCTTTGTCGAGAGGGACACGGAGGAGGCGCGCTCCGACACGGGCAAGTACCCGCGGCCGCTCTCTATCATCGAGGGCCCCCTCATGGACGGCATGCGCATCGTCGGCGACCTCTTCGGGGCCGGGAAGATGTTCCTTCCGCAGGTCGTCAAGTCGGCTCGCGTGATGAAAAAGTCGGTCGCCTACCTCACGCCCTTCATGGAGGAGGAGAAGAGGAAGCTGGTCGCCAGCGGCGGCGTCGCCCGCACCCAGGGCCGCATCGTGATGGCCACCGTGAAGGGCGACGTCCACGACATCGGAAAGAACATCGTCGGGGTCGTCCTTGCCTGCAACAACTACGACGTCATCGACCTCGGCGTCATGGTGCCGAGCGACAAGATACTCGCGGCCGCGCGGGAGCGGGGAGCCGACGCGATCGGCCTCTCGGGCCTCATCACGCCGTCCCTGGACGAGATGGTGCACGTGGCCAAGGAGATGACCCGCACCGGCTTCACCGTCCCTCTCCTCATCGGCGGCGCCACGACCAGCGCCGCGCACACGGCCGTAAGGATCGAGCCCGCGTACGCGCACGGCGTCGTGCACGTCCTCGACGCCTCCAGGGTCGTCAACGTCGTCAGCTCGCTCCTTTCGCCCGAGGCGAAGCCGGCATTCATGGCCGACGTCCGCTCGAAGCAGACAAAGCAGCGGGAGGATTTTGCCGCGCGCCGGGCCCGAAAGCCGCTGCTGTCGCTGGCGACGGCCCGCTCCCGCCGCCAGAAATTCAACTGGGACCTGGTCGACATCCCGCGGCCGGACTTCCTGGGAGCGAGGGCGCTGCCCGCCGTCCCGCTCTCGGACATCGTACCCTACATCGACTGGGGGCCGTTCTTCAGCGCATGGGAGCTCCATGGGCGGTTCCCCGACATCCTCTCGGACGCGGTCGTCGGCGTCGAGGCGACGAAGCTCCACGAGGACGCCCTGAGGCTCCTCGGCAGGATCGTCTCCGAGAAGCGGCTGACCGCGAACGCGGTCATCGGGTTCTGGCCGTGCAACTCCGTCGGCGACGACATCGAGGTCTACGCGGACGAGGGCAGGTCCGAGGTCCTTGCCACCCCCCGCATGCTGCGCCAGCAGCTCGAGAAGCCCGAGGACCAGTTCAACCTGTGCCTCGCCGACTTTGTCGCCCCGAGGGATTCCGGCAGGATCGACTACATCGGGGGCTTCGCCGTCACCTCCGGCCACGGCGTCGAGGCGTTCGCAGCAGAGTTCAGGGCGGCTTCGGACGACTACAACGCGATCATGGCGCAGGCGCTGGGCGACCGCCTCGCCGAGGCGATGGCGGAGCTCTTCCACAGGAAGGCCCGGGAGGCGTGCGGCTTCGGCAGGACCGAGAACCTCTCGCACGCCGACATGATCCGGGAAAGGTACCGCGGGATCAGGCCGGCCCCGGGGTACCCCGCGTGCCCGGATCACACGGAGAAGCCGGTCCTCTTCGGGCTCCTCGGGGCCGAGGCGGCGACCGGGATCGTCCTCACCGAGAGCTTCGCTATGGCGCCCGCCAGCAGCGTGAGCGGCTGGTATCTCAATCACCCGGACTCCAAGTATTTCGGGGTGGGCAAGCTGGGGCGCGACCAGGTGGAGGACTACGCCAGGCGCAAGGGCTGGCCCGTTTCCGAGGCCGAGAGGTGGCTCGGGCCCTACCTGGACTACGAGACCGGCTGAGATGCCGCGGAACAATGCACTGCGCACAGCGTCAAACCGGATAGATGCCCTTCGCTCACATTGAGATCCGCGGTCTTCGCGCCGGGATGGCCTTGGTCGCAATTATGCTGGCGACCGCCATCGGCGCCGCGGCGGCCAGTTTCGGCGCAGGGCTTTCGCCCGACGAGCGGGCGGCCAGCGGGATTTCAACACTGACGCCGGCCCAGTCGGCGGCGCTTGACTCGCTGGTCAACCGCGACGTTGGCCTCGCCAACCAGGGGGCGGTGGCCGGCTTCTCAACCGCATTCACGGTGCGCTGCACCCCGGCCGAGCGCGCCGCAGCGGGAATCGATCGCCTTCCCGAAAAGGACCTCGCGGTCTTGAATGCCCTCGTCGCCCGGGCCATCGCATCCGGGCCGGCCCCCGGACAGGCCTTCCAGTACACTGCGCCGCCGGCCGCTACCCCCACCGTGACGACTGTCTCAAGGGCGCCGGCGCTCGAGGTTCACGGAGACGTTTCCTTCTCCGTAGGCGCAGGGAGCCACGGCTCAAACTTCTACGGGACGTCGGCGGACATTTTTGCCACTGATCCCTCCGGGAAATTCACCTTGGGGGTCGGATTTTCAGAGTACAGGGGCCGCGGGCTGCTGCCGCTATGCGACCCGACCTTGCTCGGCGCCCCCGCCGGGGGCTGGTGAGCGGTCCGGGCGCCTGACCGGCGGCGTCGCCCCGCCGGCAGTCCAACGTTCGGTTGCCATCCCGTCGCATGCTGCGCCAGCCTTGGCGCCCATGGCGCGGTACCTTCTGCTCTTCCTTGGGGTCCTCGCCTGCTCGACATCGGCGATATTCATCAGGATGAGCGCGACTGATCCCCTCGTGCTGTCGGCGCTCCGCCTTTTCCTGGCATTCATCTTCCTGGCGCCCGTTCTCCTGCTCGAGCTGCGCAAGCATGGCGGCGCATTCACCGGGGACCATCTCCGGCGCACGCGCATTCCGTCCCTTGTCCTCGCGCTCCACCTGATCTCGTGGACCCTCGGGGCGCGGATGACGGCCGTCGCCCAGTCAACCCTCATCGTCAATCTGGTCCCGATCGCCCTCCCCTTCTTCCTTTACCTGCTCGCCGGCGAGCGGCTGAACGGGGCCGAGATCGCGGGCACCCTGCTCGCGATCCTGGGGCTGGTCGGCCTCTCCGTGAAGGACGCCCTGACCGGGGGCGGGAGCCTGGCGGGAAACGCCGTGTGCTTCATCTCCATGCTCCTCTTTGCGCTCTACCTCGCGCTCGGCCGGCGCAACAGGGATTTTCCCTCGGTCTGGCTCTACGTCATCCCGGTGTACGGCCAGGCGGCGATCGTGTGCCTCATTGTGGCGCTCCCGAGGCTCCGCACGTTCGACATTGGCTCGGCGAGGGAGTGGGCGCTCATGGCCGGCCTCGCGGCGATCCCCACGGTCTGCGGCCACTCGCTTCTCAATTCCGCAATGCGCAGGATACGCGGGCAGGTCGTCAGCCTGTGCAACATGAGCCAGTTCGTCTTCGCCGGCCTCATGGGATTCCTGATCTTCGCCGAGGCGCCCCGGGCCGCGTTCTACGCGACGAGCGCCATCGTCGTGGCGGGGGTCGCCATTGTCGTGCTCGCGACGCCGCAGGAACCCGGCGATCCGGCCTAGGCGGAGGCGACCGCCTTGACGAAGGCCAAGGCTATCGCAGGCACCTCGCCCTTCAGCGCTGCCCGTTCCGGCTGGTACAGGACTCCTGCGAAGAATGGGTGCGATGGCAGCTCTGCCCCCCTGAGCTCGCCCTCATCGTCCCACGAGGTGAACCTGAGTCCGGCGTACTCAAACGCTGGCCTGTACACGGAATTAAACCCGTAGTTGCAGCGGTATTCCCCGGTCGCCTCGGGCACCCCGTAGGCCGCGGCGAGAAGGCTGCTCCTCGCAAAATGAACGGTGCCCGACTTCTCGACGTGCGAGCAGCTGAGGGGAGTCACGATCAGCGCCGATCCGTCCGGGTTCAACTCCGCGTGTTCCGCGTCGGTGACGCCGACCACGTTGCGGGCGAACTCGATCAGCATGTGCTGGAATCCCCCGCAGGTCCCAAGGAAGGGGCGGCTGCCCTCGCGCGCCCAGCGGACGGCGTCGATGGCGCCCTGGGTGTTCTCGTAGGGGGAAGCTGGGACAAGCCAAACGGCCGAGTAGCGTGCGAGGTCGCTCTTGGCGTCTCTGATCTGGCGCGTCGCAACCCACTCCCAGGCGACGGCCGCCTGGGCGCGCTCGCGGGCCAATTCGAGCGCCTTGGGGATCGCTCGGTGGGCTGTGACCTCCTCCGAATAGTCCCCGACGATGGCGATCGTCCTTCGGCTCATTGCTCCGTTGTGGCAGGCGGGGGCCCATCGCCAAGCAGAAACGCCCCGATGAGAGCGGCGCAGGCGCAGGCCGCGACAAACCAGTCCCCGTGCTCCACGTAGAAGCTCCTGCGCCCCACCCAGCGCTTGTCGCGGGTCACGTCGACCGTCTCGGTCCCGCGGAAATACACGCTGCCGGCCTCGTTTTTCATCACGCTTCGAATGTTCCCGAACTCGTCGATCCAGCCGCTCCAGCCGCCGTTCCCGTCCCGGAGGACGGGGCGCCTCGTCTCCACCGCGCGCAGGACGGAGCTCGCGGCATGCTGGTAGGCGGCGCCGCCCTCCCCGTACCAGGCGTCATTGGTGACGACCGCGAGAGCATCGGCGCCCAGCCGGACCTCCTCGCGCGCAACCGAGGGGAAAATGTCCTCGTAGCAGATGAGGACGCCCACGGCCACGGCGCCCGTGTTCAGGGGCACCACGAGGGGCGTCGGGTTGTCGCCTGGCGAAAAGTCGTCGCCCAGGGGAACGAACTTGTCGAGCCAGCCAAAGATGGGGCGGAGCGGCACGTATTCGCCGAAGGGGACCAGCTTCTGCTTCGAGTAATAGGCAGTCTGAAGTCCGAGCTGGGGGTCCACGACAAATGCGGCGTTGCGCCAGAGCTCGTGCGACGGGTCGGGGTGCTCGACCGCGTCGGCCCCGATCAGCATGTACGCCTTCGAGCGCGCGGAGAGCCGCTCCACGAACTGCCTCATCGTGGGGTCCGCATTCACGGGCCAGGGTGTCGTCGATTCGGGCCAGAGGATCAGGTCGGGACGGCTCGCCCCGGCCTCGAGCGTCGTCCTCTCAAGGACTCGGACAATCTCGGGCGCCTCCGAGGGCACCCACTTCACGCGTGCGGGGATATAGGGTTGGACGAAGGCCACCCGGGCGAAGGGGATCTTGAAATAGGACTGGTTGGTGGTCTCCTGGATCTGGATCGACAGGCACACGAGGAGAAGGAAGAGCGCCAGCAGGAACTCCTGGCTCCTGCGGCGAAGGCCCGTCTGGCCCTCGAGGAAGAGCCGGTGGGCGTACGCGGAGATCCCTATGTTGACCGCGACCAGCACGAACGAGACACCGCCGGCGCCGGTGTAGGCCGCAATCTGCAGGACGCTGATCCGCTCGTACTGCGTCGCTGCGAGGGGCATCCAGGGAAATCCGCCGAAAAGCCACGTCCGGGTCCACTCGATGAGGACCCAGACCCCGGCGAGCCCGAGCATGCCCATCAGGCGCACGGGTGTGGGTCTGCCGAGCATCCTTGGCATGACCCACCATGCGGCGAGAAACCAAGTGCCGGTCCATGCTCCGACGAGCGGCCCCAGGATGAAGAGCCCGACCCACGTCACCGGGTGGAGCCAGCTCAGATTGAAGGTCCAGGCGGCCGCCTGGGAGAGGAACATCGTCCACGCGTAGACCCTGAACCGCGGGCGCAGGTACGCCCAGAAGATCCCGGGCACCAGGCACATGTAGGCAAAGTCATGCGCGGGATAGGGCGGAAAGGAGACGACGAGGAGCACCGCCGACAAAACGCCGGCGGCCACCGGCGCTAGCCGCTCGCGATGCCGGTCCCAGAATGTCGGAACGACGTCGTACGGATCGGATGTCACGGCAGTCAATCGGACCCGGTTGAGGTACTGGACGGCTGAGAAACGGGTATCAGAATTACTCCGGCGTCCGCGGCCGCGTTTGCAAGTTGGAGGTCGCTAGTTGCGAGGGATGCGCCGCGGCGCATTGCAAGTTCAAGGTAGGCTGCGTCGTAAATTGTGAGTCCATACTGGCGCGCCAGCGCGATCGTCTCGCTGCCGGCCTTGGCCGCCGTCTCGGAATCAGTGATGATTGGAAGGGCCCCCAGTAGACTGAGGGCCTCGGTCACATCGGACTGCGTGACTCGCTTGCGCCTCTCGGCCATGAGGAGGCCATTGGTTGTCTCGACAAAGCAATGCGCGGGAATGTAGGTCGGCACCCCTCTCTCAATCGCGGCCAGCGCTGCCGGGGCACATGTGTCCCGCTCGTCCCTCAAGAGAAAGCCGAGGGCAGTCGAACCGTCTATCACGAGGGACTTCAATACGGGTCTCAGATGTGGCGGCCCGCGTTGATAAGATCCTTGGTAGACTCGCCCTTTCCGAGTGACAGGCGCTCGCGCATCGCCCGGATGCGCGCAAAGACATCCCGGTCCACCACAGCTTCGCCGGCAGGTACAAGCTTGGCTACGTCGCGGGCGTGCCGCGTGATCGTAATCGTCCGCCCACGCTCGACGAGGTCGAGCAGCTCGGAAAGTTTTGATTTTGCCTCATATGCGCCCACCGATTTGGAAGATGTTGCAGATGAATTCGTCATGAAGATATAGACTAGTGTTACGACTAGTCTGTTCGATGCCTCTTGTCAATGCAGAAACAACCCTATTCGAGTCCATTTTCTGCCGACTTCCGTCGGGCAAGAGTTCCTCAGGCGCCGTGGCAGTGCTTGTACTTCTTTCCGCTCCCGCAGGGGCACGGGTCGTTGCGCCCGACCTTGGGGGTGTCGCGCCGGATGATGACCTTCGGAAGCTGCACCTCCGGCTCCGCGGCCTGCCCGTTCCTGGCCGCCGGCGGCGCGGGCACGGGCGCCGTCTCCGGGCCCTGGGTCCTCGCGCTGCGCGCGAGGATCGAGAGCATGTTCTCGAAGGACGAGAGGTTGGAGGCACTGCGGAAGAGCCCCGTGCAGATCTGAAGCCGCACGTTCGTCATCAGCTCCTCGAAGAACCTGTAGGCCTCGCCCTTGTATTCCACGAGGGGGTCCTTCTGGCCGTAGCTGCGCAGGCCGATCGAGCGGCGGAGCTCCTCCATCTCGGTCAGGTGCTCCTGCCAGTGGTGGTCGATCGCGTTGATGACCACATAGCGCTCGAGGGAACCGAGCGCCTCGGGAACCTCCGCGGACTCCTTCATGGCGTACGCCTTCTTCACTTTTTCGACGATCAGGGCCCTGAGCGCCGCAGGATCATCTCCCTTCAGGTCGTCGACCCTGAGCCCGATCGGAAAGTGCGTGTTCGCCCAGCCGACGAGGCTCTCGATGGCCGCGGTGTTGGAGCCGCCCTTCTCGCCGAAACCGGCGATCGCGAGCCGGCTCTCGATCTCCTCGTCGACCTGCTCGAAGATGATGTCCTTGGAGCGCGCAGCGTGGATGGCCGCGTTGCGGATCCCGTAGACGACCTCGCGCTGCTGGTTGAGCACGTCGTCGTACTGGAGCAGGCGCTTGCGGATCGCGTAATTCTGCTGCTCGACCTTCTTCTGGGCCGACTCGATCGAGCGGTTGAGGAGCGGGTGCTCCAGCTCCTCGCCCTCCTTCATCGTGTTCTCCATCAGGCGCGAGGTGATGTTTCCCTGGAGGAAGAGGCGCATGAGGTCGTCCTCGAGCGAGAGGAAGAACTTTGTGAGGCCGGGGTCCCCCTGGCGCGAGCAGCGGCCGCGCAGCTGCCGGTCAATCCGGCGGGACTCGTGGCGCTCGGTCCCGATCACGTAGAGGCCGCCCTGCTCGCGCACGCCCTCTCCCAGCTTGATGTCGGTGCCGCGGCCCGCCATGTTGGTGGCGATCGTGACCGCGCCGCGCAGTCCCGCCCTGCTGACGATCTCGGCCTCCTGCTGGTGGAACTTCGCGTTGAGGACCGTGTGAATGATGCCCGTGCGCTTGAGCATACGGGCCAGGACCTCGGAGGCCTCCACGCTCGTCGTCCCGACGAGGACGGGCTGGCCCCGCTTGTTGGCCGCCTCGATCTCCCGGATGACCGCGTTGTACTTGTCGCGGCGGGCCTTGAAGATGGAGTCGTTGCGGTCGACCCGGATGCACGGTCTGTTGGTCGGGATCACCTGCACCTTCAGGCGGTAGATGTCGTTGAACTCCGTCGCCTCCGTCTCCGCCGTGCCCGTCATGCCCGCCAGCTTCTCGTACATGCGGAAGTAGTTCTGGATCGTGATCGTGGCGTACGTGCGCGTCTCGCGCTCGATGGCGACGCCCTCCTTCGCCTCGATCGCCTGGTGGAGCCCGTCCGACCAGCGCCTGCCCGGCATGACGCGACCCGTGTTCTCGTCGACGATCATGACCTTGCCCTCCTGCACCACGTAGGCGATGTCCCGCTCGTAGAGCGAATAGGCCCGCAGCAGCTGCGAGATCGCGTGGATCTCCTCGGAGATCGTCGCGTAGCGCTGCTGCGCGGCGAGCTTGAGCTCCTCCCGCTTCTCGAGCGGGATCGAGGAGTCCTTCTCCATGTCTGAGAACTCCGTCGCGAGGTCGGGAAGCATGAACGCGTCCGGGTTGTCCGGGCGCAGGTTCATGCGCCCGATCTCCGTCAGGTCGGCCTGGTGCTGGCGCTCGTCGATCACGTAGAGTAGCACCTCCTTGAGGTGGTACAGCTCGTCCTTGTTGAGGTCGGAATTCATCTCCGTCTCGACCTTGTCGAGCTGCTTGCGCCACTCCGGGTTCTCCATGAGCCGAAGGAGGAGCTTGTTCTTCGGGTTGCCCATCTTGACCTGGAGAAGCTTGCGGATCGCCGCGGCGCGGTCGTCGTTCGAGAGCTGCGGCCTCTCAAGGAGCTCCTTCGCCTCCCCCACCAGCCGGTTGCAGAGCCTGGTCTGGTCGTTCACGAGCTTGTCGACCCCCGGGCGCAGCCGGGTGAACGGCTGCTCGCGCTCGATCGGGGCGGGGCCGGAGATGATCAGCGGCGTGCGCGCCTCGTCGACGAGGATGGAGTCGATCTCGTCCACGATGCAGTACCAGTGCTCCCGCTGGACCTGGTCCTCCTTGCGGGTCGCCATGCCGTTGTCGCGAAGGTAGTCGAACCCGAACTCGCTCGCGGTCCCGTAGGTGATGTTGCGCCCGTACATCTCGCGGCGCAGGTCCGGCGACATCGACTGCTGGATGCAGCCGACCGTGACGCCAAGGAAATTGTACAGCTGGCCCATCCATTCGGAGTCGCGGCGGGCGAGGTAGTCGTTGACGGTGACGAGCTGCGTGTTCCGGCCGCCGAGGCAGTTGAGGTAAAGGGGGAGCGTCGCGACGAGGGTCTTGCCTTCGCCTGTCGCCATCTCGGAGATCCGGCCCTCATGGAGCGCAATTCCACCGATCAGCTGGACGTCAAAATGCACCATGTCCCACGTGAGCTCGTGCTCGCACACGACGGCCTTCTGGCCCAGCAGCCGGCGGGCGCCGTTCCTCACCGTCGCAAAGGCCTCCGGGAGGATCTGGTCGAGCGTCTCCCCCGCCTTCAGCCGGCCCTGGAATTCGACGGTCTTTGCACGGAGCTGCTCGTCGCTCAGGCCCTTGTAGGATTCATCCAACTCGTTGATTCTGGACACTATAGGCTTAGCCTTCTCCAGGAACTTCCTATAGTGCCTCCCGACGAGGGGTTTGAGCAAAAACGAGAGCATTAAGGGCTAGATCATAGACCGCCGGATGGCATTGGCAAATGACAAATGCCCCAGGCAACATGCCCGACCCCGACCCGGTCGGAACGCGCCGAGTGCCGAGCGGCAACTCCTTGCCAGCAGCTCCGTTGAAACTAAACTGACTGTCATGAAAGCCCATGACGTTATCGACCAGATCAAGGCCCTGTCTCCGGAGGAACAGGCCAAGGTCGTTGACTTCATCGAGGAAGTGAAGGCTCTCCAACGTTTGAAATATGCGGACAATGTGAGCTTTGCGGATGCGGCTAAGTGGGTCTTCAACGAGCACGCCGAGCTGATGCGCAAGCTCAGCGAATGACTGAACCCATATTTCTCACGCTTGAGCAGGTGGAAGACCTGCACCGCCGGGCATTGGAGCTTCACGGCGGCCAGGACGGGGTCCGCGATCCATCGGCCCTGGAGAGCGCGGTCATTCATCCGCGCAACGTCCTCTACTATGCCCAGGGTGACATCTTCGATGTGGCGGCCGCCTATGCATTCCATTTGGCCGAGTCCCAGGCCTTCCTCGACGGAAACAAACGCGTCGGAATCGCCGCAGCGCTGGTGTTCCTAAGGACAAACGGGGTGACCGTGTCCAGAGCAACCGGCGAGCTCTACTCCTCCATGATCGCGATCGCGGAGCGGCGCATGGGAAAGCCCGAGCTTGCCGCACTTCTTAGGACCCTCGGGAAATCGACCTAGATTTCGCCGCGCGTTACTCTATTCGCGAGAAGCATCCTCACTCGGTCAAAGCGTCTTCTTAAAGTAGGCGATCGTCCGCTTGAGGCCCTCCTCAAGGGGCACCGAGGGCTCCCACTTGAGAAGGCGCTTGGCGAGCGTGATGTCGGGCCTGCGCTGCCTCGGGTCGTCCGCGGGGAGGCGCTTGGGGACGATCTTGGACTTGCCGCCCACGAGCTTGAGCGTGAGCTCGGCCAATTGAGCCATGGTGAACTCGCCCGGGTTGCCCAGGTTGACAGGCCCCACCGTCTCCGTCTGGGCCATGAACCTCAGGAAACCCTCGATCAGGTCGTCCACGTAGCAGAACGAGCGAGTCTGGGATCCGTCGCCGTAGACCGTGATGTCCTCCCCCTTGAGCGCCTGGACAATGAAATTGGAGACCACGCGCCCGTCCGACTCGTTCATCCGCGGCCCGTACGTGTTGAAGATCCTCGCCACCCGGATGTCTACCTTGTTCTCCCTGTGGTAGTCGAAGAACAGGGTCTCGGCGCACCGCTTGCCCTCGTCGTAGCATGAGCGCAGTCCGATCGGGTTCACGTTGCCCCAGTAGCTCTCGGGCTGGGGATGGACCTGCGGGTCGCCGTAGACCTCCGACGTCGACGCCTGGAAAATCCGGGCCTTCACCCTCTTGGCCAGCCCGAGGCAGTTGATCGAGCCCATGACCGACGTCTTGATCGTCTTGATCGGGTTGTATTGGTAGTGCGGCGGCGACGCGGGACACGCCAGGTTGTAGATCTGGTCCACCTCGTACTTGAACGGATCAATGACATCGTGCCGGACGAGCTCGAAGTTCGGGTTGTTCGCGAAGGACGCTATGTTGAGCTTCCGGCCCGTGAAAAAGTTGTCCATGCAGACGACGTCGTTGCCGTCCGCCAAAAGCCGTTCGCACAGGTGGGAGCCGAGGAAGCCCGCGCCGCCAGTGACAAGAATGCGCATACTCCGGTGGATTAAGCCTTAAAGGGGGCCGGTTGGCGAGCGCTTTAGGGCCCGGCGAGGCCAAGCAACGGGCGTACGGGTCAGCCCGCCGCCTCATAGCGCGCGATCCACGCGAGGTGCCAGGGGCCGAAGTCGCCGGCCTCGATATGGGCCCGTGCCTGACGCACGAGGTCCAGGAAGAAATGGAGGTTATGGATCGTGAGGAGCGTGCCCCCGAGCATCTCGCCCGCGGTCACGAGGTGGCGGAGATAAGCCCTCGAGAAATTGCGGCAGGTGTAGTTGTCCATGCCGGCAACTACCGGGCCCGGGTCGGACCGGAACTTCTCGTTTCGCAGGTTGATGGGGCCGTCGGGCGTGAACGCGAGCCCGTGCCGGGCGACGCGGCTCGGCAGCACGCAGTCGAACATGTCCACGCCGAGTGCGATCATCTTCAGGATCTGGGGCGGCGTGCCGAGGCCCATCGTGTAGCGCGGCTTGTCGGCCGGGAGAAAAGGGGCCGTCGCGGCCACCTGCTTGAGCATCTCCGGCTCGGGCTCTCCCACGCTCACGCCCCCGACCGCGTAGCCGGGGAAGTCGAGCGCCGCCAGCTCCTCTGCCGCCTGCCTCCTCAGGTCGTCGTAGGTGGAGCCCTGTGCGATGGCGAAGACAAGGTGGCCCGATCCCAGGAACCCGGATTCCAGGGCGATTTCCCGGCAGCGTTTCGCCCATTTCAGGCTCCGGGAGCAGGCCTGGGCGCAGGCGTCCCTGGCAACCGGCCACGGGGGGCACTCGTCCAGCACCATTGCGATGTCGGAGCCCAGGTCCGCCTGGATGTCCATGACTTCCTTCGGGCCCAGGAACAGCTTTGCACCGTCGAGGTGGGACTGGAAAGCGACCCCGTCGTCCCTGATCTCCCGGAGCTTCGAGAGGCTGAACACCTGGAAGCCGCCGCTGTCCGTCAGGATGGGCCCGTCCCAGCCCATGAACGCGTGCAGGCCCCCAAGGTCGCGGATGAGGCCGCTGCCGGGCCTGAGATTGAGGTGGTAGGTGTTACCGAGGATGATCTCCGCTCCGATCTCGCGCAGGTGGACGGGCGTCACGGCCTTCACGGTCCCCTGCGTCCCCACCGGCATGAAGACCGGGGTCTCGACGGTCCCGTGAAGCGTCGACAGCCGGCCGCAGCGGGCGCCGGTTGAAGGGTCCTTAGCAATCAAATGAAAGGGACTTGCCATATTTTGGAGCGCCACAGGGTGGCCAGATCGGGTGAGGGCGAGCGTACATGGCCCCTCACCTGTTGGAAGCCTTTGATGGGGCGTGCCGCCGCGGTTCGCGCCCCGCCCTTGACCCCCCTGCCAAACGGTGGGTAGATTCACGGCGGATGCTTCTCGTCATCGATAACTTTGACTCGTTCACCTACAACCTCGTCCAGTACTTCGGTCAGCTGGGCGTGGAGCAGCGCGTATTCCGTAACAATGAGATCACGCCGGAGAAGGCCCTCGCGCTGAAGCCCGACCGCGTCCTCCTTTCCCCGGGCCCGTGCACGCCGCGCGAGGCGGGCGTCACGCTCGACATCATCAAGGCCTTCGCGGGGCGGGTGCCCATATTCGGCGTCTGTCTCGGTCACCAGGCGGTGGGCCAGTACTTTGGGGGAAACGTGGTCAGGGCGGGCCGGCTGATGCACGGCAAGACCTCGCCCATCAAGCACCGGGACACGGACGTCTTCCACGGCCTTCCCCAGGGATTTGCGGCGACCCGCTACCATTCTCTCCTTGTCGAGCGCTCGACGTTCCCGGAGGAGCTGGAGATCACCGCCGAGACGGACGAGGGCGAGGTGATGGGCCTTCGCCACAGGACACTCCCCATCTGGGGCGTCCAGTTCCACCCCGAGTCGATCGCGACCAAGGGCGGCATGAAAATCCTCGAGAACTTCCTCGCGCTCAACTGAGCCGACCCCACGACCATGCGCTGCCCCAAATGCACCTCAATCGAGGACAAGGTGATCGACTCCCGGATAAGTAAGGAGGGCAACACCATCCGCCGCAGGCGCGAGTGCCTGGAGTGCAGCCACCGCTTCACGACGACGGAGACGCTCGTCCTCGACGGGATGGTGGTCATCAAGCGCGACGGCCGCCGCGAGGAGTTTGACCGCGAGAAGCTCGTCCACGCGGTCCGCGCGGCCTGCCACAAGCGGCCCGTCGACATCGAGCAGATCACGATGCTGGTCGAGGACGTGATCGACGCCATCGAGGCGAGGTTCGAGAACGAGATCCCGTCCCAGGCGATCGGCGAGGGAGTGATGCAACGCCTCAGGAGCGTGGACCAGGTCGCCTACGTGCGCTATGCCAGCGTGTACAAGGAATTTCGCGATGTCTCCGAATTCATGAGCGAGATAAGCGCGCTTGGAAAACCGAAAAAATGACGATGGGAAGCGACGAGCTGCGTCGCCTGCACTTCATCAACGCCCTGTTCGCCCACGTCACCGGACGTGACCTCTTCCTCGCGAACCAGATCAAGTCGGCCATTGCGTTTTCGCTGGAGGAGCTCGAGGCGCAGGCGGCGGCGGGTCCCCTTCCCGGTCTGGAATTCAACGAGTCGTTCGAGGCGGCCGCCGCGAGGCTCCTGGAGAAGCTCCATTCCCGCCTCCCGCGCCACGGGTTCTACCACTGGGACGCCTCCCGCTCGCTGCAATCGGGCACCCAGCTCTTCGCGCGTGCGGAGGTGATGGCGGGATTGAAGCAGCTGGCGCCCTACCGGGAGTCGACGCTCCTGATCACGAACCTGCGCCCCGCGGTGCTTCCTCCGGAAAAGCGGGAGACGCCGCGCCGGAGACGCGAGTACGACGATCTCCTGGGCTTCCTTCGCGAATTGACCGCCGCCCGCTCCCCCACCGGATCGGACCTGACGCTCTTGTTCTTGTGAGCCGGGCGGGGACAGGTAGGCTCGGCCTCAACCCGGCACCCCGATGAGCAAGACGCTCTTCCAGAAAATAATCGACCGCGAGATTCCGGCGAGAATCGAGTTTGAGGACGACCTCTGCATCGTGATCCACGACATACAGCCCAAGGCCCCCGTCCATCTGCTCATCATCCCGAAGAAGCCGATTGCGCGCCTGGGCGAGGCCACGCCGGCCGACGAGGCGGTCCTTGGACACCTGCTGCTCGTGGCCGGCGACCTCGCGGGGAAGCTCGGCCTCGTGAAGGGGTTTCGGATCGTGATCAACAACGGCCCGGATGCAGGCGAAGCCGTCCCCCACCTGCACGTGCACCTGCTGGCCAAGCGCGCCATGGACTGGCCGCCCGGCTGAGTTCCGTCCGCCGGGCGAACAGGGCCTACACCTCGCGGAGCGCAGGCCCCAGGTAATCGAGAAGTTCGAGCGTCCGCACGGCCGTCTGTCCTTGGGCCCGGGCCAGCGCATCGGCGGCCATGCCGTGCCAGACCGCCCCCCGGCAGGCCGCCGTCAGCGGATCCGCCGGCGTCTGGGCGAGCAGGCCTCCGACAAGGCCGGCCAGGACGTCGCCGCTCCCTCCCCTGGAAAGGACCGGGCCCCCGAAAAAGCTGTGGTACGCCGCGCCGCCGCCGGAAATCTCCGTGATCGGGCCCTTGCGGATGACGACGCCGTGGACGGCCGCCGCCACCTCCTGGAGGCCCGCGCCGTCCGCGATGCGCAGGAATTCTCCCGCATGCGGGGTCACGATCCGGGCGACCGAGCCAGCTCGGACAATGTCGGGCTGGAGCGCATCCGCGTCGACAACGAGCGGGACCCTTGAGGTGCCTACCACCTCGAGGGCAAGCGAAAGGGTTTCAGGGTCGCGCCCCAGTCCTGGGCCGATGGCGAGCGCACTCGCGCGCCCGATCGCGCCCTCTATCAGCTTTAGGCCGGCACGGGCCAGCCCACCCCCTGGCGTCTCCGGCATGCCCACCCAGATGGCCTCCGGGGCGCGCGAGGCAAAAGCCGGCACGAGGCTCCTCGGAACGAACGCAGTGACAAGGCCCACGCCGCTCCTGAGCGCGGACAGCGTGGCCATCAGGACCGCGCCCGGGTAGCCTCCGCTGCCCCCGACGACAAACAGGTGGCCCTGGCTGCGCTTGTCGGAGGAGGCCGGCCTGAGGCCCGCAAGCGGACGGAGAATCGAGGGAAGGATGACGCGGTCGCGCGCTTCCCCAGCCTCGTCTCCGGAGAAGAACCCGAGGTCCAGGTAACGCAGGCGACCGGCGTTGACGCTTCCCAGGAGCGGCGCCTTCACCGATCCGGTCGCATAGGTGAAATCCGCCCGAAACGCGCCCGGCTCGCTCCAGCCCGTCGGCAGGTCGACGGCCGCCCTCAGACGAACGGCGCAGCGGCCGGAGGCCTCAATGGCGGCCGCCGCCTCAGGCGGAAGGGGCGGCCTGTACCGAAAGCCGATGATTCCACATAGGCAGAGGTCGTAGGCCTTCTCGAGTGATCCTGCGGTCACCGAGCGCACCCTGGACCGGGCGCACTCCGTGAGGCCGCGCCAGGCGCGCCCGGCGAGTGGTTTCAGCTGCCTCGGTCCGAATGCAAAGAGCACGTCCGCCTCCGCCTTCGGATGGCGCTCAAGGATTTCGCGGGCGGCAACGAGGGCGTCGCCCGTGTTGTTTCCCTTCCCCGCCAGCACAAGAAAGCGGCCGCCGAGGGGAAACCCCCCGATCTCCTCAAGATCCCTGAGGATGCCGTGCGCGACCGAGCGGCCCGCCTGGACCATCGCCTTCCATTCCTTTCGCTCGTCGCCCCCAAGTAGACCGGATTCGAGGGCGAGCGCATCGTCCGCGGAAAGAACCGGGACGCTGGGAATGGGTGACGCAGGCATGGTGACAAGCTAGTGCCCGTTGGGATTATTGACAACCGGGGTGGGCACGTAGGGGGCCTGGTCTTCACCGGTCGATGTTTGTGGGGGACCACCCCCGCGTTCACCCTCGGTGAATGCCTTCCAGTTCTCCTTTCGGACCTCGCCCAGCCATTCCTGGCGCTGGCGCTCCGTCTCGGTGAACTGAAGCGGGGAATTCTCCGGAATCCCGTGGGTCAGGATCGGGCGGGTCAGGGAGGGAATGGGCCGGTAATAGAACTCCCCGTCAACCCTCACCACCTCGTAGCACTCGGAATAGCTCTTGGTATCCGAACTCCAGAGGGCGACCTCGGTCGTGCCGTCGCTCCAGACCGCGCCTCCGCCCCAGGCCTGAAACACGGCGTCGATGGTCGCCATCCGTGGCGCCGGCGCCTGCTGTTTCGGCTCGGCTTCCACAACAGGGCGCGCCTCGGGCGCATCGGCGGAGCGCCTCGGCCATGCCAGGACGAACAGGGCGCCAAGGACAAAGCCAAGCGTCACCCATGAGGGGATCTGCGACGGCTTCGTCGGGGGCGCTGGAGCTTCCTCGTCCATGGTGCAATCGCAGTGGTCAGGCGCGCACGAGCGCGGCCACGGCCATCGCCATCGTCTCGGTGTGGGACAGGGTAAGAAGCACGTGGGTCGCCCCGGCCTCGCGGAGCAGGGCCTCGCCCTTTTCGTCCAGCCTGACGAAGGGCTGGTTTCGTTCGCCGTGGTAGACCGAGACCGACCTCCAGCCAAGCTCGGCCCCGATCCCCGTCGTGAAGCATTTTGAGACGGCCTCCTTCGCCGCGAAGCGCGCGGCCAGATGCTTGTGCGGATGCGCCATCTTGAGGCAGTAGGCCCTCTCCTCCTCGGTGAACACTCGCTCGAGGAACCGCTCGCCCTGGCGCTCGAGTACACCCCGGATTCGGGACACCTCGATCACATCGGCGCCAATGCCAAGCAGGACGCCGCCCGGTGGAAGATTCAGCTTCATGGGTTCATCCGGTCCTTCATCTCCCGCACCGCCTCCTCGATCCCCGTGAAGAGCGCGCGGCTCATGATGCTGTGGCCGATGTTGAGCTCGTTCAGGTGGGGAAGGGTCCTCACCTCGGCAATGTTCACGTAGTTGATCCCGTGGCCCGCGTTTACCTTGAGGCCCAGGCTGTGGGCCTGGGCCGCACCGCGGGCCAGCCGCTGAAATTCCCTTTCCCTGGACGGAGTGTGGTAGGCGTTCGCGTAGGCGCCCGTGTGGAGTTCCACAACGGGAGCCCCAAGCCTGGCCGAGAGCTCTATCTGCGCCTCGTCGGGATCGATGAAGAGGCTGGTCTCGATCCCCGCGGCTGCCATGGCCCTGATGCACGCCTCCACGCGTTCCCGGCCCCCGAGGACGTCAAGGCCGCCCTCCGTCGTGACCTCGGTCCTGTTCTCGGGCACGACGCACACCGCCTGCGGCCTCAGGCGGAGCGCAAGGTCGATCATCGGCTGGGTGCAGGCGAGCTCCAGGTTCATCCTAATCGACGGAACCTCGCGCAGGCGCCACACGTCCCGGTCCTGGATGTGCCTGCGGTCCTCCCTCAGGTGGACCGTGATCCCGTCGGCCCCTGAGCGCCATGCCTTCTGCGCGAGGACAACGGGGTCCGGTTCAACGGAATCGGCCAAGCTCTCCCCGGCATCCCTGTAGCGGGCCTGGCGCAGCGTCGCGCAGTGGTCGATATTGACCCCGAGGAGAATCATTGCCCCATCCAAGCAAAGTTCCGCACTCCGGCCAATCTTCAAAAGTCCTTAAACGACAGTCGGTTTCCTGTAGACGACCTGGGTTTTCGAGGGCAGGTAACCAAGCGCCGGGTAGAATTCGTGGCTCTCGACGCGCTTCGCGTTGCTGCGGACGACGATCGTCCCGGCCGAGATCTCTGCGGCCCACGTCTCGGCCTGCGCCACGAGGCTGCGCCCGACTCCACGCCTGCGCATCTCGCCGGAAACGACGAGACCGGTGATTTCCACCCGGAAGCCGGACTCCAGCACGTCGCTCGAGTGCGCCTGGAGCCATCCGCAGACCCCCCTCCCCTTGCCCAACTCGGCAACGTAAACCCGGTGGTCGCCCCTTGCCAGTATTCGGCTGAGGCGCTCGCGGATCGTCCTCACTTCCTCGGGATAGCCGAGCTCCCGCGACAGCGCCGCGATCTGCGCGGCGTCCGACTCGGTCGCCACGCGCACTTTGAATTCGATGGCCATGTCGCGGCCGGCGCAGACAAGAGCGCGCAGGCCGCCACCAGAGCCAAGTCCCGCGGTCAGGCGCCTTGCAATTCCAAACGCCGGTCAGGCGCGTTCGGCCATCGGGACATAGTCCCTCTTCACGGGACCCACGTAGACCTGCCTCGGCCTGTAGATCCGTCCCTTGGGATTGAGCGCCACCTCATGCCAGTTCGCGATCCAGCCCGGCGTGCGCCCGATCGCGAATACGACGGTGAACATGCTAGTCGGGATTCCGAGGGCGCGCATGATGATGCCGCTGTAGAAATCCACGTTGGGGTAGAGCTTGCGGGAGAGGAAATAGTCGTCCTTGAGCGCGGCCTCCTCGAGCTTCTTGGCGATCGCGAGCAGCGGGTCATTGATGCCGAGCTTCCGCAGGACATCCTCGCTCGCCTTGCCGATGATCTTGGCCCGCGGGTCAAAGTTCCGGTAGACCGCGTGCCCGAAGCCCATGAGCCGGCTCTCCTTCACCCCGGACTTCGCCGCGGCGATGAACCGCGTGCCGTCGTCCCCCTCGTCATGGATCGCCTGGAGCATCTGCATGACGGCGACGTTGGCACCCCCGTGCAGCCAGCCCGAAAGCGCGCATATGCCCGCCGATATCGAGGTGAAGACGTTGGCCGCGCTCGATCCCACCATCCTCACTGTCGACGTCGAGCAGTTCTGTTCGTGGTCCGTGTGCAGGAGGAGGAGCAGGTTCAGGGCGCGCGCGACCTCGGGCTCGGCGACGTATTCCTTGTACGGCTCCGAGAACATCATGTGCAGGAAGTTGTCGCAGAACGGCAGCTCCTGCTTCGGGAAGACGTAGGGCAGCCCCTTCTTGTACCGGTAGATCATGGCCCCGATCGTGCGCACCTTCGAGATCGCGATCGCGGCCGCGAGGTCGAAGTTCACGAGGTCCTTCTCGAAGCTGTTGGTCGCGAGCTGCGGATAGTGGGCCGCGAGCGAGGCGACGATTGACGAGAGCATCGCCATCGGCGGCGCGTCCTTCGGGAATCCCTCGAAGATCTTCTGCATCTGCGTCTCGACTGCCGCGTGCTGGCGCAGCTTCAGCCCGAATTCCTTCCGCTTTGCCGCGTTGGGGAGGTCCCCGTAGATGGTCAGGTAGGCGGTCTCAACGAAGTCGCTGTTGTGGGCCAGCTGCTCAATGGGGATTCCCCGGTGGCGCAGGATGCCATTGTCGCCGTCCAGGTAGGTTATCGAGCTCTCGCACGAGCCCGTGTTCCCGTAACCCTGGTCATATGATATAAACCCCGTCTCCACACGGAGCTTGCGGATGTCCACCGCTTTCTCACCCTCCGTCCCCTCGATCACGGGAAGCGGAAAATCCTTACCATCCAGCTTGATGGAAGCGGTGTGAGGCATGCCGAATCCAGCCAAGCTAGAAACGCGCCGCTTGCAAAGAAAAGTTGCCTTCGCGCCGACGGAAAATCAAGGCGCTTATCAGCTGATTACCGCGCCTGCTGCAGACGCCGCAAAATTGCGATAGATCAGCAATCCCTTGGCCTGGCTCTTCTCCGGATGGAACTGGGTTGCGAACAGCCGACCCTGGGTGATTGCAGCCACGAAAGGCGACCCGTAATCGCATTCGGCAAGGACGAGATTCCGGTCCTCAGGGACACAGTGGTAGCTGTGGACAAAGTAGAACGACTCACCCTCGTCCGCCAGACCCTCCTGAAGCGCGGTACCGCGCTGGACAAACCTCACGGTGTTCCAGCCCATGTGCGGGACCTTGAGCGGCGGCGCCAGTCTGAACCGAACCACCCGCCCCGCAAAGATTCCCAGCCCCCTGACGCCGCCCTCCTCGGAGCCCTCGAAAAGGGCCTGCATCCCGAGGCAGACTCCGAGGAACGGGCGATTCGCGGCGATCCACTCCCTGACAGTCGCGTCAAGGCCCGACGAGCGCAGCGCGCCGACGCAGTCGCGCAAGGCCCCCACGCCGGGAAGTACAAGCCCCCCCGCCCCGCTCCGGTCGACGTCGGCGGACGACTCGACCACCACAGGCGACGCGCCGACAGCCTCGAGCGCCTTCGTGACGCTGCGCAGATTGCAGATGCCGCTGTCGATGACGGCCACTCGCGCGCTCATCGTGGGCGGATTAAAGGCTGCCCTTGGTGCTTGGCAGGAGGTTCGCAGCGCGCGGGTCTATCCGGGTCGCCGCGTCCATCGCGCGTCCGAGGGCCTTGAAGATCGCCTCGGCAATGTGGTGCGGCTCCTCCCCGCAGATCAGCTCGACGTGGAGGTTCGCGCCGAGCGCGTTGCTGAACGCGCGGCAGAATTCCTTCACGAGGACGAGGTTGAAGTCCCTGACGAACATCGAGGCGGCCTCCACGCGGTAGGCCAGAAGCGGGCGGCCGCCCACATCCACGACGACGCGCGCGAGCGACTCGTCCATGGGAAGGATGAAGAACCCGTAGCGCGCAATTCCAAGCTTGTCGCCCAGCGCCTTCTTGAAGGCCTGCCCGAGGACGAGTCCCACGTCCTCCACGGTGTGGTGATAGTCGACGTCGACGTCCCCCTTCGCCTTCACCGTGAGGTCGAAGAGCCCGTGCTTGGCGAAGAGCGTCAGCATGTGGTCGAAGAACCCGACCCCGGTCGAGATCTTGGACGCGCCGGTACCGTCGATCGCGAGCGTGATCGAAATGTCCGTCTCGGCCGTCTTTCGGGCGACGGTCGCTACACGCTTGGAGGTTCCTTTAGCCATTGATCGAGGGTTTTTTCGAGGACGAGCATCTCGTCATCGGTGCCGACGCTGATCCGCAGGAACGAGGCGGTCAAGGCGTCGCTCGGGAAGTGGCGGACTAGCACCTTCTTGGAAAACAGGAAGTCCTGCGCCGCCTTCGCGACGGCGGGTCCGGTTCTGCCGAGGCTGTCCCTGGGCTCGGTGCAGATGAAATTGGCCTCCGAGGGAAACGTGAACCAGCCCCTTTTCTCACTCCAGCTGCGCATGTAGAAGTCCCTCGTTGATTTGATCTTATCGACGACGAGTGCGTGGTGATCCGGATCCCCAAGTGCAGCCAGCGCCGCGACCTGCGAAATCCGGCTCACGTTGTAGCTGTCGCGGGCGCGGTCGAGAATGTCGATCACGCTCGGGTCGGCCAGAGCGTAGCCGACCCGGATGCCGGCAAGCGCGTAGGCCTTTGAGAGCGTCCGCACGACGACCAGGTTCGAGCGTGTTGCGACGAGCCCCGCGGCATTTTCTCTCGCGAAGGGAGCATAGGCCTCGTCGACCACGAGGAGGCCATCGAACGAGTCGAGGATCCTGCTGATTTCCGAGTTCGGGAAGCCGACCCCGGTTGGCGCATTGGGAGAGGTGAGGAAGAAGACCCGGGCCCCCGAGGCCGCGATTGCATCGACCGGCAGGCGCATGCTGCGGTCGAGCACAACGGGGGCCGCGGCGCCACCCTGGATGCCGACCAGGACCGGATAGAGCGAGTATCCCGGCACGGTGAAGCCCGCCGCGGCGTTGGGGCCGCAGAAGCATCGGACGAGGAGGTTCAGGATGTCGTCGGAGCCGTTTCCGATGCAGACATTCGCAACCTCGAGGCCATGCATCCGAGCCACGGCCGAGCGAAGAGGGGCGCTCGTCGGATTCGGGTAGAGCCTGAGGTTGGCGCCGTCCGAGCCCACCTCTCGGAAGATCGCCACGGCTACCCTCGGGCTCGGGGCGTACGGGCATTCGTTCGTGTTCAGCTTGGTCCAACCCGGATCCGTGGGCTGGAGGCCGGGGGTATAGGGGTGAAGCCCGCCAATATGGGCGAGCGCGAGTCTTCCGGGCGCCGCCCCCGTCATTTCGGATCCGGCTTCGATACCCGGAGGGATATTGAGCGGCCGTGGCCGTCCAGCCGCTCCATTGCGGAAAAAGCTGCGACAGTCGGCGCTGCCTTGCGAAGGCTCTCGGGATTGTAGCACGTGACGCTCGTGCGCCTCAGGAAGTCGGAGACGCGCAGGCCGCTCGAGAAGCGCCCCGCGCCGGCCGTCGGCAGGACGTGGCTAGGGCCGGCCGTGAAGTCCCCCAGGGCCGTCGGAGTTGAATTGCCCACCATGATGGCGCCGGCGGTAGTGACGGCCTTGAGGAGCCGCGGGACGGTACCCACCCGCACAAGGAGCTCCAGGTGCTCCGGCGCGACCTCGTTTGCCACCTTCGCAGCCTGGCCCAGATCCGAGACCTCCACCGCCAGGAAGCCCTTGTCCAGCACGAGCTGGGTCTTGTCGGAGCGCGCGAGCCGCCCCTGCTGCTTCTTCATCTCCGCGGCAACGGCGGCGATGATCTTGGGCGAGGTCGCCACGAGGTAAATCCGTTCGCGGCCCGATCCGTGCTCCGCCTGGGCAAGGAGGTCCGCGGCCGCGAAGTCAGCCCGGGCGGTCTCGTCCGCGATCACCATGAGCTCGCTCGGGCCGGGAAGGAGGTCAACGCCCACGGTGCCGAACACCTGGCGCTTCGCCTCGCAAACGTAGGCGTTGCCAGGCCCGAAGATCTTGTCGACGCCGGGAATGGTCGCCGTGCCGTAGGCCATGGTGCCGATGGCCTGGACGCCGCCGATCCTGTAGATTTCCCCGACCCCGACGAGGTCGAGCGCCGCAAGCAGGTCCGGCGCTATCCTCCCGTCGGCGCCGGAGGGCGTGAAGACTGCGATTTCCGGGCAGCCGGCGATCTTCGCAAGGGTCGCCGTCATGAGGACCGTGGAGACGAGGGGCACCTGGCCGCCGGGCACGTAGATGCCGACCCGGCCTATCGGGTCAAACTTCTCTCCCACCTCGGCGCCGTGCCTGTTCCGCGCCGTCCAGTTGGCGGGCAGGTTCCTGCGGTTGAAGTCCAGGATGGAGGCGTGCGCCTCCTTGAGGGCAGCCCGGGCAGCTGGGGAAAGGCGCTTCGCCGCCGCGGCGATGTCCCGGGCCGGGACCCTGAATTCGCCGGCCCTCAGGCGGGCGCCGTCAAAGCGCTGCGCGTAGTGGGCGACCGCGGCGTCGCCCCGGGCACGGATGTCCGACAGGATCGCGGCAACCGACGCGGACACCTCGCGCGATGCCTCCCCACCCGCGTGGAACACGGCGAGGTCGGTCGCGAACTGCTTCGACGCGAATGAGATCGTGCGCACGGCCTAGTTGCCCGGCGTGCTGGCCGCGGGTGGGCCCACCCTGACCGGAACCGCGCTCGGGGCCGCGAACAGTTCGCGGCCCAGCGCCTCGTTGAGCACGATGCGATCAAAGGTGACGGTCGAGACTAGGTCCTTTCCGGAGGCTTTCTTGATGACGCTTACGATGGTCTTGGGAAACCGGACGCCATTGACCATGATCTCTCCGCTCTCGCGGATCGTCTCGCCGTTGCGGATGCTCAGGACAAGGCGGCCCGTGTCGCGGTCGAAATAGCGCTCGAAGACGTTGTCCGGCCCGTGCGTGAAATCCACGCGCTCGCACGCCACGCCGTCCGTGGTCGTCGGCCCCTTGTCGTCAATGGTGGCGCCGTCCTCGATCCCACGGAAGAAATGCAGGTTCTCCCAGGTGTTGGCGCGCAGCGCCTTTATCTCGGCCGCCGAGAGCCATCTCATGCGAAACTTGGACCCGTCCGCGTTGTCCTCGAGGCGGTCCCAGGCGTCGTAGCCGTCGAGGACCGTGGTCTCGGTGACCTTGCTCGCGCGCACGACCTGGCGCTGCCGCCAAGGCTTGGAGAAGATCATGTCGAGCGAGGTGTGGAGTGTCCCCACCGCCGGGTGATCGGCATCCACGCGGTCCAGGGTGCCGACAAAGTGGATTGAGGTTATCCCGTCGAGGGTCGAGTCGGGGCCCAGGTAGGCGCGGGCGAGGCCGATGACGGCGGGTTCGGCGCGCAGGCCCGCGGACGCCAGCAGGGCGCACGCTAGGATTCGGAAGCTGGTAGACGCCATCGACATGCCCCCAATGACAGCCAATTCCGGATCAAGGTCGAAGAAAATTCACTCCCACTCGATCGTCGCGGGGGGCTTGGAGCTCACATCAAGGACGACGCGGGAAACTCCCCTCACCTCATTGGTTATGCGCCCGGAAATCTTCTGCAGGAGGTCGTAGGGAAGCCGGGTCCAGTCGGCGGTCATCGCGTCGGCGCTCTCGACGATCCTGAGGGCGATCACGTACGCGTAATTGCGCTCGTCGCCGACCACCCCGACGCTCTTCACGGGAAGGAAGACGCAGAACGACTGCCACACCTTCCAGTACCACCCGCTCAACATCATCTCCTCCTGGAGGACCGCGTCGGCCTGCCTGAGGATCTCCAGGCTGGTCTTCGTGACCGGCCCGACCACCCGGACTCCGAGTCCAGGCCCGGGAAAGGGCTGGCGCCAGACGACCTCGCGCGGCAGCCCGAGGGCTTCGCCCAACCTTCGGACCTCGTCCTTGAAGAGCTCCCTCAGGGGCTCGAGGAGTTTGAGCTTCATCCGGGCCGGCAGCCCCCCGACATTGTGATGGCTCTTGATGAGCGCGGCCGGGTTGTTGCCAATCGCCACGCTCTCGATCACGTCGGGATAGAGGGTGCCCTGGGCGAGAAAATCGGCGTGGCCGATCTTCTTGAGGGACTTCTCGAAGACATCGATGAAGGTCCTGCCGATGATCTTGCGCTTCTCCTCAGGCTCCTCGACACCCTTCAGGAGCCGGAGGAACTGGGCCGAGGCGTCGACGACGCGCAGGTCGATCTTGAAATTCCTCTTGTAGAGCGACTCGACCGTCTCCCGCTCCCCCTTGCGAAGGAGACCGTTGTCCACGAACACGCACGTGAGCTGCCCGCCGATCGCCCTGTGGATCAGCGCGGCGGCGACCGAGGAGTCGACGCCGCCCGAGAGCCCCAGTATGACGCGCGACTTGCCGACGGCCGCCCGGATCTCATTCACGGAGTGCTCGATAAAGTCGCGCGTCGTCCAGTCCTGCTTCGCATGGCAGACGCCCACGAGGAAGTTCTTGATGACGTCGATCCCGCGCTCCGTGTGGAAGACCTCCGGGTGGAACTGGATGCCGTAGAAATTCCTCCGGTAGTCCTCGATTACCGCGAACGTGGAGTTTTCCGTCCTGCCTATGGAGGTGAACCCCGGCGGGATCTTGATCAGCTTGTCGCCGTGCGAGTTCCATACGCGGAGCTTCCTCGGCAGGCCGGCGAACAGTCGCCCGCGCCGGTGGATCTCAAGCGTCCCGTTCCCGTATTCGCGGCGGTCGTCCTTGGCTACCTTGCCGCCGAGGAGATGGCAGAAGAGCTGGGTGCCGTAGCAGATCCCGAGGATCGGCACGCCGATCTCGAATATGCCGCGGTCGGGTATCGGCGCATTCGTCGCGAAGACCGAACTCGGGCCGCCCGACAGGATGATCCCGATGACCCCGTCCGTGCGAAGCACCTCCGCAGGCGTCGAAAAATGATAGATCTTGGAATAGACCTGGCACTCGCGGATCCGCCGGGCGATGACCTGGGTATACTGCGACCCAAAATCGAGTACGGCTATGGTTTGCGGCATGTGCTGGCTGGGAAAGGGGAAAGAAGATCGCCGTCGCCGGGGCGATCGCAAGTTAGAACCTCAGCCGGGCGTTCTCATGCCCGCACCTCGGGCACTTGCACAGCTCAGTCCCCTCGGGCGCCGTGTAGAGCCGGTCGCAGCGGATGCAGTGGAAGGTCGTCTTTCGGCGTTCGAGGTCGAAGCGCACGTGGTCGCGCCGGTCGTAGAAGAGCCACAGGACGAGGAAGGCCGTGGAGACGCACGCGCAGTAGGCGACGGCGGCTGTTGAGAACTCGAACATCGGGCTCGCAGGGAAACAAAAAAACGCCGAAGGTGAACTTCGGCGCGTTTGCGATAATGGGCGGCCCTTGGGGCCGGCTTAGCCCTGGGTCCCGGCCTCAGGGGCCTTGGGCTCCTCGGCGGCGGGTGCCGCTGGGGCGGTGGGTGCCGCTGCCTTCCTGCGCCTGGGGGAGGTCTTCCGGCCCTTCGATTTCTTGTAGCCCGTGTCCTCGGCCTTCACGAACTCGATGAGGGCCATCTCCGCGGCGTCGCCCAGGCGCTGGGGCCCGAGCTTGTAGATCCGCGTGTATCCCCCCGCCCGGTTCTCGAACTCCTTGTACTTGTCGTTGAAGAGGAGCGTCACGGCGTCCTCGTCCCGTACGTCGCGCAGCGCGAGCCGGCGCAGGTGGACGGCGTCGCGCTTCGCCTCCTTGGAGGCGGCGTGCTTCGCCTTGGTGATCACCTTCTCGATGAAGGGGCGCAGCGCCCGGGCCTTCGCCAGCGTCGTCTGGATCCGGCCGTGCGTGATGAGCGCGGCGGCCAGATTCGACAGCATCGACTCGCGGTGCTCGCGGGTGACGCCCAGGGACGCGTGGTGCTTGTTGTGGCGCATGGGTTCAGGCTTCCTTCTTGGCGTCGAGCAGGCGCTCGTCGAACTTCATCCCGAGGGAGAGACCGAGGGCCTCGAGCTTCTCCTTGATCTCGTTCAGCGACTTCTTGCCAAAGTTGCGGTACTTGAGCATCTCCTGCTCGGTCTTCATGGCAAGCTCGCCGACCGTGGTGATATTGGCGTTGTTGAGGCAGTTCGCGGCGCGCACCGACAGCTCGATCTCGTTGACCGACATGTTGAGGAGCTTGCGCAGCTTGTTCTGCTCCTCGCTGACCTCGCTCTGCTGGCTCTCGAACTCGTAGGCCTCCTCGCTGACGCGGTCGAAAACGTCGAGGTGGTGGTTCAGGATCGAGGCCGCCTGCTTCAGGGCATCGTCGGGCGTGATCCGGCCGTCCGTCCAGATCTCCAGGATGAGCTTGTCGTAGTCGGTGATCTGGCCGACGCGGGTGTTCTCGACGGCGTACTTGACGAGCTTGACCGGCGAGAAGAGGGAATCGATCGGGATGACGCCGATCGGCTGCTCCTCCTTCTTGTTCTGGTCGCCCGGGCAGTAGCCGCGGCCCGTCTTGATCTCGATCTCGGCCTCGAAGGTCCGCTTGCTGTCGAGCGTGCAGATGACCTGCTCCGGGTTGACGATCGTGATGTTCGCGTCGGCCTGGATGTCGGCGGCCGTGACGGCGCCCGAGCGCGTCACCTTGATCGAGAGCGAGAGCGTGTCCCGCTTGTGGGAGACGATCAGGATCTTCTTCAGGTTGAGCACGATCTCGGTCACGTCCTCGACGACGTTGTCGATGCTCTGGAACTCGTGGTTCACGCCCTCGATCTTGATCGAGGAGATCGCGGCTCCCTCGATCGAGCTCAGGAGGACGCGGCGCAGCGAGTTGCCCACCGTGTGCCCGTAGCCGGCCTCAAAGGGCTCGGCTATGAACTTGGCGTAGGTCGGCGTGGCGCCGTCCTCTACCTTGGTGAGTTTGGAGGGGAGTTCGAATTTTCCTAGGCGTTTTGGCATGGCGTGAACTCTGATTACTGGGTTGTGAGTGGGTTGAAAATTAAGGCTTAGAAGCGCGAGTAGAACTCGACGATGAGCTGCTCGTTGACCGTCTGGTCCATCTCGTCGCGCTTGGGAAGGCGCACGACGCCGGCCTTGAACTGCTCGGCGTTGAGGGAGAGCCAGCCCGGGACCGTGCGGATGCGGTTTTCCTCGAGGTTGCGCGTGGCCATCTGGCGGGAGGCGGGAGCGTTGCGCACGTCGATCTCGTCGCCGGCGCGCACGTTGTAGCTTGCGATGTCCACCTTGCGCCCGTTGACGCGGATATGGCCGTGGTTGACGAACTGGCGGGCCGCGGCCCGGCTCTTCGCGAGGCCGAGGAGGAAGATCACGCTGTCGAGGCGCGTCTCAAGGAGCTGCAGGAAGCGCTCGCCCGTGACGCCGCGCTCGCGCTTGGCGATCTCGAACATGCGCCGGAACTGCCTCTCGAGGAGGCCGTACATGTAGCGCAGCTTCTGCTTCTCGTTGAGGCCCACCGAGTACTCGGAGGACTTGCGGCGCGACTTGGGGCCGTGCTGGCCGGGCGGGTAGTTGCGCCTCTCGAGCGCCTTGCCGGAGCCGATCAGGAGCTGGCCGAAGCGCCGGCTGATGCGTGTGGAGGGACCTGTGTAGCGAGCCATTGTCTTAGAGTGGAGAGGGGTTGGGCCGAAGGGTGCGTTTAGACGCGGCGGCGCTTGCGGGGACGGCAGCCGTTGTGCGGGATCGGGGTCACGTCGACGATTGAGGTGATCTCGAGGCCGATCGCCTGGAGGGCGCGGATGGCGCTGTCGCGGCCGAGCCCGGGACCGGAGACGCGGATGACGACGTCCTTCAGTCCGTGGGACATCGCGTTGCGCGCGGCGTCCTGGGCGACGATCTGCGCCGCGTAGGCCGTGGACTTGCGCGAGCCGCGGAAGTTGCACTTGCCGGCGCTCGACCACGCGATCACCTGGCCCTTGGGGTCGGTGATCGAGACAATCGTGTTGTTGAAGGAGGCGAGCACGTTGGCGAATCCCGACGTGACGTTCTTGGATCCCTTGGCCTTGCGGACCTTCACGGTGCCGAGCTCCTCCTTGAGGAGGTCCTCCGCGGTCGGCTGCTTCGCGACTCCGCCGATCATCTCGGTCGGCTTGAGCTCGGCGGCAGGGGCGGCGGGTGCCGCGGCGGGGGCCGCCGCCGCGACCTCGGGCGTGCCCTCGGGCTTCGGCGCCTTGGGGGCCTTCGGGCCCCGTTCCTTCTTGGTAGCTGTTTTTTCGTCGGCCATGGGTTAAGCTTCCTTCGCCTTTGTGACGCCGATCGTCTTGCGCGGGCCCTTGCGGGTGCGGGCGTTCGTGCTGGTGCGCTGCCCGCGGACCGGGAGGCTCCTGCGGTGGCGGATGCCGCGGTAGCAGTTGATCGCCTGGAGGCGCTTCAGGTTTCCGGCGATGTCGCGGCGCAGGTCGCCCTCGACCACCCACTTGTGCTCCGTGATGACGTGCAGGATCTTGTTGAGCTGCTCCTCCGTGAGGTCCTGGGCGCGCATGTCGGGCTTCAGGCCGGCTTCCTTGACGACCTGGTCGGCGCGCGCGGGTCCCACCCCGTAAATATAGCGGAGGGAGTACGCGACCTTCTTCTTCGGGGGGATTTCTACACCTAGGAGACGAGGCATCTTGTTTTGTTTAGGGAGAGTTGTGGTTGAAAAAAATTTGTATGGGCGTTCAGGCCGGCCTGGCCGTAACGAGCCCGGGAACCGTGAGGATTTCCGGGCCTTTGTCTGTCGTGAGCACCGTGTGTTCGAAGTGGGCGGAGGGGGAGCTGTCGGCTGAGACGACCGTCCAGCCGTCGGGCAGCACCCGTGTCGCGTAGCCTCCCAGGTTGACCATGGGCTCTATTGCCAGAGTCATCCCGGGCCTTATCTTCTCGCCCGTGCCCCGCCTCCCGAAGTTCGGAATCTCGGGCGGCTCGTGCATCGAGGTCCCGACCCCGTGGCCCACCATGTCGCGCACCACGCTGAAGCCGTGCGCCTCGACGTAGGTCTGGATCGCGTTCGAGATGTCGCCGATCCTGTTGCCTACCTGGGCGGCACGGATGCCGATGCCGAGGGCCTCGCTGGTAACGCGCAGGAGTTTCTCGACCCTGGGCGCGACCGGCAGGACCGGAAGCGTGGCGGCGTTGTCTCCGACGTAGCCGTTGAATTCGAGGACGAGGTCGAGGGAGACGATGTCGCCCTCCCGAAGGACTCGCCTGAACGAGGGGATCCCGTGGACCACCTCCTCATTGACTGAGATGCAGGTGTGGGCCGGGTAGGGACGGCCGCCGTGCCTGTATCCGTAACAGGCGCTTCGCGCACCGAGGCGCGAGATTTCCGCTCGGCCAGCCTCCTCCAAGTCCATTGTGGTGATACCGGGCCGCACGAGGGGCTTGAGAGACTCAAGTACCGTTGCGGCTATGGCGCACACCTCGCGCATCCGGGCGATCCCCTGCGTGTCCTTGACTGGGATCATCGGGCGCCGGCCCCCTCCATGAGGAGGCCGAGTGTGCGGTAGTGTCCGACGACGGGCCCGGGGGCGCCTGAACTGGCGACCGCCGCGTCGATTTCCTCGCCGCGGGCGTCGAGCCATTCGTCGAACACTCTTGCTTGGAGCAGCGTAGCCGGGAAGTCCGTAAGGACAAATCCCGCATCAGGTTTGCGCGCGAAGAACCAGCGGCGCAGGAGCGCCAGGTGGCCGGCTTCGTCCCCGTCGGCATGGCCGCGGGGCCGCGAAATCCCCCGTCGCATAAGGCCGGCGGGAGAGACGTGCTCAATCTGCAAAGAACGTGCCCGGTCGATCATTTCTTCCCTGCGAGAGTCAATCGGTCCGAGCAGAAGGACTTTCGTCTGGGCGGCTGCGCCCAATTGGGAAAAGAGGTCGAATATCGCACTCATTTGCACCCCTGTAAAGCCCCAAAGATGCCCGATTTACCCCTCACCGGCGAACCGCCCAGGCCACGATCCCGAACAGGAAAAGCGAACCCACGACGAGGCACAGCTTCCAGACCGCCTTGAGCTCCAATGCGTCTCCCGTGGCGCCGCCAACATTGGGGCTCCTGGAGCGGATCCTGCCCTTCTTTAGGAAGCCGTCATAGTGGCGCTGCAGGAGGAAGGTCTCGATCTGGCGCATGGTGTCCAGGATGACGCCGACCGTGATCAGCATCCCCGTGCCGCCGAAGAAGTAAGCCACCCGGGCGGGCACGTTGAGCTCAAAGAGCAGAATATCCGGCATGACCGCGATCACCGTCAGGAAGATGGCCCCCGCCAGCGTCAGCCGGGTCATGATGAAGTCCAGGAACTGCGCCGTGGGCTCGCCCGGGCGCACACCCGGGATGTAGCCGCCGTACTTCTTGAGGTCATCGGCGATCTGGATCGGCTTGAACATGACCGACACCCAGAAATAGCTGAAGAAGAGGATGAGGAACGCCATCCCGGCGTAGTAGGTCCAGTGGCCCCTGAGGAGGTTCTGGGAGAACTCGGTCAGGAAGCGCAGGTTGAAGGCCGCCCCGATCTGCGACATGATCTGCTGCGGAAAGAGGAGGATGGCGCTCGCGAAGATGACGGGCATGACGCCTGAGTAGTTCACCTTCAGGGGAAGGAACGAGCTCTGGCCGCCCATCACCTTGTTGCCGACGACGCGCTTGGCGTACTGGACCGGTATCTTCCTCTGGCCCTGCACAACGAGGACGATCCCCATGGTGACCGCGAGGAAGAGGACGATCATGATCGCCGCCTGGGGGAGGCCGAGGTTCCCGGTCGTCCCGATGGGCCTGAAGAAGAGCTGGTAGGTCTGCGCCGCGGCGCCCGGCAGCGTGGCCAGGATTCCGATCGTGATCAGGAGGGAGACTCCGTTTCCGATCCCCCTCTGCGTGATCTGCTCCCCGAGCCACATCATCAGCATCGTCCCCGCGGTCAGGTAGATGACGCTGGTGATCAGGAACGTCGTCTTGCCGACGATGACGATGTTGCCGTACGTGCCGACGTCATACCCTGGGAACAGCTTGGCGGGGTTCTCGAGGGCGAGGAGGGTGAGCGTGCCCTGGATGATGCAGATGAGGACCGTCGCGTAGCGGGTGTATTGCGTCAGCTTCTGGCGGCCCACGTCGCCCTCCTGCTGGAGGCGGCTGAGCGCCGGAACGACCGCCGTCATCAGCTGGAAGATGATGGACGCGCTGATGTAGGGCATGATGCCGAGCGAGCACACGGCGCCCTTCAGGAGAGCCCCCCCGGTGAACATGTTGTAGAGGCTCACCATCGCGTTGCCCGCGCCGCCCGTCTGGTTCTTGAAGAACTCCTGCAGCGGGTGCGGGTCGATGCCCGGCAGCGGGATCGCGGCCCCGACGCGCGCCACGAAGAGGAGCGCCAGCGTGTAGAAGATCCTGGAGCGCAGCTCCGGTATCTTCAGTGAATTCGCGAAGGCGGAAAACATGGATGCCGCCTACCCTACGATGGCCTGGCCGCCGGCCTTCTCGATCTTCGCCTTGGCCGACTCCGAGAACCTTGCCGCCGTGATCTTGAGGGCCCGGGTGATCTCGCCGTCGCCGAGCACCTTTACCGACACTTCCCCGGACCGGATGATGCCCGCCGAGGCCAGCGCCACGGCGTCGACCTCCTTCACGGACTCGTCGAGGCCGGAGAGGTCGCGCAGGTTAACGACCGCGATCTCCGTGCGGAACTCGTAGTTGTTGAATCCGCGGTGGGGAAGCTTCCGGTAGAGCGGCATCTGCCCGCCCTCGAAGCCCGGGCGGATGCTGGAGCCCGAGCGCGCGGACTGGCCCTTGCCGCCGCGCCCGCTCGTCTTGCCGTGGCCGCCGCCTTCGCCGCAGCCCACGCGCTTCTTTCGGTGGATGGCACCCTTAACGTTCTTAAGTTCGTGGAGTTTCATTGGATTTTCCTTGGAGGCGCCCCGCCCCGCCCATTGGGCCGGTGCGGGACTCGGATGTTGTAAGGTGGTTTCAGCCCTGGCGCAGCTTTGTGAAGTCCTCGGCCAGCCTGAGCTGGAGGAGGGCGTTGACCGTGGCGTTCACGACGGCGATGTGGTTCTTCGACCCCATCGACTTCGTGAGCACGTTCTTGACGCCCGCGGCCTCGAGCACCGCGCGCACACCGCCGCCGGCGATGAGCCCCGTGCCGGTCGACGCCGGCCTGAGGAGCACCTTGCCGCCGTCAAATTCGCCTGTCACGTCGTGCGGGATCGTGTCGCCCTTCAGCTTCACGTGGATCAGCCGCTTCTTCGCGTGCTCGGTGCTCTTCCTGATCGCGTCCGGCACCTCGTTGGCCTTGCCGTAGCCGACGCCGATGTTGCCCTTCTGGTCGCCGACGACCGTGAGGGCCGCGAAACTGAAGCGCCGTCCGCCCTTCACGACCTTCGCGCAGCGGTTGATGAAGACGACCTTCTCGATCATGGACGGGCCGTCGCCCGTGTTCTGGGGCTGGTCGCGGCGATTGTCGCGCCGGGGGCCGCGCTGGCCTCCGCCGAACCCGCCGCGGCGCTCCGGCCGGTTTGAACGGGGCTCCGGAGTGGCAGCCGGGGCGGCAGCGGGAGCGGGTGCGGGTGCCACGGCCACTGCGGCCGGGGCTGCTGGGGAATCGGTGTCGTTGCTCATGGGCTTTGGTTCAGAATGCAAGGCCGGCCTCGCGGGCGGCGTCCGCGAAAACCTTGACCTTGCCGTGATAGCGGGCGCCGCTGCGGTCGAAGACGACCGCGGTGATACCGGCCGCCTTCGCCTTCTCGGCGAACGCGGTGCCGAGCACCTTGGCCCCGGCGATGTTGGCCCCGAGCTTCTTCTTGCGCAGCTCCGGGTCGAGGCTCGAGACGAAGACAAGCGTCGTGCCGGCGTCGTCGTTGATCGCCTGTGCGTAGATGTTCTTCGAGCTGAACTTGATGCTCAGGCGCGGGCGCGCGGCGGTGCCGTTGACCTTCTTGCGGATCCGCCACCTGCGCTTCTGCAGGAGCATGGCTTTGTGAATGGTGTTCATGGGTGTTAGGCGACTGTCTTGCCTTCCTTGCGGCGGACGCGCTCGCCGACGATTCGCACGCCCTTGCCCTTGTAGGGCTCCGGCGGGTAGTAGCTGCGGATCTCAGCGGTGACTGCCCCGACGAGCTGTTTGTCGCAGCCCTCGACCTTGAGGCGGGTGCCCTCGGTCACGGTGATCTTAATCCCGTCCGGGACGTCCATGAGGATCGGGTGGGAGTATCCGAGCGCGAGGTCGAGCTGCTTGCCCTTGAGGTTGGCCTTGAAGCCGACGCCCTGGATCTCGAGCTCCTTCGAGAAGCCCACGGTCACGCCCTTGACCATGCTCGCGATGATCGAGCGGGCGGTCCCGTACATGGCGTTGGCGAACCGGGTCTCGCCGATGGGGGCCACGATGACCTTCTTGTCCGTGATCGTGATCGTGACGACGGGCGCGAAGGTCTTGTGGACCTTGCCCTTGGGCCCCTCGACTTGGACGGTCGTGTCCTTGATGTCGACTTTGACCTTGTCGGGGATGGGAACGGGTTGCTTGCCGATGCGGCTCATGGTGGGTGGTTCGTTACCAGACGTTGCAGATGAGCTCGCCGCCCGCCTTGTTGCGGCGGCAGTCCGCGTCCTTCATCAGGCCCTTGGACGTGGAGACGATGCTGATGCCGAGGCCGTTGAGGACGCGCGGGATGTCGGTGTAGCCGAAGTAGAGGCGACGGCCGGGCGTCGACGCGCGGTTGAGGCCGCTGATCGCCGGGGTGCCCTCGACGTACTTCATCTTCACGACAAGGGTCTTGTGGCCGAGCTCGTCGGCGCCCTCGGAGTAGTTGGAGATGAACCCCTCGGCCTTCAGGATGGCGGCGATGCCCTCCTTGAGCTTGGAATGGGGGGAATGGCACTCCTCGAGGCGCGCCTTGCTGGCATTGCGCAGTCGGGTGAGAAAGTCGCTGATCGGATCTGTCATGGTGGATGCTGTGTGTCTTTTGCGGCAGCGCGGGTCATATCCGACCCCCGTGTGCCAGAGGTGTTACCAGGATGATTTGATGACGCCCGGGATCTTGCCGGCGAGCGCCAGCTCGCGGAAGGTGATGCGCGAGACGCCGTACTTGCGCTTGTAGCCGCGGGGCCGGCCGCTCATCGAGCAGCGGTTGCGGATGCGGGCCCTGGAGGAATTCTTCGGGAGCTTCTGGAGCTTGGTCTGCGCGGCGAAGAACTGCTCGTCGGTCGTCGCGGGGTTCGCGAGGACCGCCTTCAGCTCGGCGCGCACCTTGGCGTATTTTGCGACAAGCCGCTGGCGCTTCTTGTTGCGTTCGATTGCGGAGGTTTTCGGCATGGCTGGGTCAGGCGGCTGAGGCGGTCTTGGTTTCGGTGCGGCGGAAGGGCATGCCGAGGAGGCGGAGAAGGTCGCGGCCCTCGTCGTCGGTCTCGGCGCTGGTGACGATCGTGATGTCGAGGCCCATGCTCTTCTTCACGTTCTCGACCGTGATCTCCGGGAAGATCGCGAAGTCCGAGATGCCCAGGTTGTAATTGCCCTGGCCGTCGAGCTTCGGGGAGACGCCTCGGAAGTCGCGGATGGTCGGCAGGGCGACGGCAAGGAGCCTGTAGAGGAACTCCCACATCGAGTCGCCGCGCAGCGTCACGTGGCAGCCGACGATCTGGTTCTCCTTCAGCTTGAAGTTCGAGATGGCCTTGCGCGTGCGGCTGAGGACCGCCTTCTGCCCGGCGATGAGGCTCAGGTCGCGCTGGACGTCGGCGATCTGGTTCTTGTCGGCCTCGGCGTCGATGCCGGAATTGAGCTTCACCTTGAGGACCCTCGGGACCTCGTGCTTGTTCTTGTAGCCGCGGAGCTTCGTGAGCTCCGGGAATACCTGCTCGGCGTACTGCTTCTTGAGTGTGGGTGCTGTGCTCATCTTATTGCGCCTTCTTGCGCTTGCTCGAGTCGTGGACCGCCTTGAGCATCAGGTTTGATATGTGGATGGAGCCCTCGCGCTCGACGATCGCGCCCTGCGGGTGCTCCTGTGACTTCTTCGTGTGGCGCTTCACCATGGCGAGGCCCTCGACGCGCGCGCGGTCCTTCGCCGGCAGGATCTCGAGGATCTTGCCCTCCTTGCCCCGGTGGGAGCCTGAGATGACGACGACCGGGTCGCCGCGTTTGACGTGGTATCTTTGCATGGGCTAGAGGACCTCCGGGGCGAGAGAGATGATCTTCATGAAGTTCTTCGAGCGCAGCTCGCGTGCGACGGGGCCGAAGATGCGGGTGCCCTTGGGGTTCCCGTCGGCGCCCAGGATCACGATCGCGTTGCTGTCGAAGCGCAGGTAACTGCCGTCCGAGCGGCGGACGGCGGCCTTCGTCCGGACGACGACGGCCTTGGCGACCTCGCCCTTCTTCACGGTGGCGTCGGTCGTGCTCTCCTTGATGTGCACGGTGACGATGTCGCCCACCCCGGCCGTGTCGGTGTTCTGGCCCATCTTGCTGATCATGGCGGCCTTGCGGGCGCCGGTGTTGTCGGCGACCTCGAGAATAGAGCGCAGTTGGATCATGGCGGGGACTGGATTGGAAATTTCTGTTGGATCGGTTGGCTTGGGATCAGGCCGAGGGGGCCGCGGCGCCCGCGCGCGTCGTCTTCGTGGGGACGGCGGCGGCGACGTCCGCCTCGGTGATGGCCTGTGCGTCCGCGACGACCGCGCTGTGGACGACCGAGACGACCCTCCAGCGCTTGAGGCGGCTCATCGGGCGGGTCTCCATGATCTCGACCTTGTCGCCGACCTTGGTCTCGTTCTTCTCGTCATGGGCGTGCACGACCGTCTTCCGGTTGATGACCTTGTGGTAGAGCGGGTGCGGCGTCTTGTAGGGGATCGTGACCTTGACGGACTTGTTGCCGGAGCGGCTCGTGACGAAGCCGACGAGGGTCTTGCGCGTGTTGCGGGTGTCTGAGGCGTTGGACATGGCGTGGGATGCGTGGGCGAAGGCGGGCGTCAGGCGGCGACGGGCGCCGTCTTGGCCTTCTGGCGAAGGATGGTTTCGAGGCGCGCGATGTCCTTGCGGAGCGTGCGCAGCTCGTGGGTCTTCTCCACCTGGCCCGTCTGCTTGCGCAGGCGGATCTGGAGGAGTGATTCGCGGGTCTCGCGGATCTTGGTCGTTATCTCGACCGCTGAAAGGTCTCGTATTTCCTTGGGTGTCATGGTGGGGAGGCCGATTCGCGTCAAATGACGGTGCCCTCGCGGACGATGAAGCGGCAGTGGAACGGGAGCTTGGCGTCGGCGAGCCGGAACGCCTCCTTGGCGACGCGGGCGGGAATGCCCGCGAGCTCGAAGAGGACGGCGCCGGGCTTGATGACGGCCACGTAGAACTCGACCGGGCCCTTGCCCTGGCCCATGCGGACCTCGGCGGGCTTCTTGGTCACGGGCTTGTGGGGGAAGACGCGGATCCAGAGCTTTCCCTTGCGCTTGAGGTGGCGGGAGATCGTCACGCGCGCGGCCTCGATCTGCTGGCCGGTCATGGGGCCCCGGGTGAGGGACTGCAGGCCGAATTCCCCGAAGGCGAGCGTGTTGCCGCGCTTGGCGTTGCCGGCGCGGGAGCCTTTCTGCCATTTGCGATACTTGGTGCGTGCGGGAGCGAGGGCCATGGGACGTTTTTCCTAGAGGTGTGGTTTCGGGCGGGCGCGGCCTACTTCAGGCGGCGTCGGCCTCCTTCTTGCAGATCCAGCACTTGACGCCGATCTTGCCGTAGACGGTGAGGGCCTCGGAGAAGCCGTAGTCGATGTTCTCGCGCAGCGTGTGGAGCGGCACCCTGCCCTTGCGCTGCCATTCGCGGCGCGCGATGTCGGCGCCGCCGAGGCGACCCGAGCACTGGATCTTGATCCCCTCGGCGCCGAGCGCCATGGCCATCTCGACCGCCTTCTTCATGGCGCGCCTGAAGGTGATGCGACGCTCGAGCTGGAGCGCGACGTTCTCGGCCACGAGCTGGGCCTCGATCTCGGGCTTCTTGACCTCCTGGATGTCGAGGAGGATTTCCTTGCCGGTCAGCTTGACGAGCTGGGCCTTGATGTTCTCGACCTCCTGGCCCTTGCGGCCGATGACGATGCCGGGGCGTGCCGTGTAGATCTTGACGCGGACGCGGTTGGACGCCCGCTCGATGAAGATGCGCGGCACGGAGGCCTGCTTCAGCTTCTCCATGAGCGTGGAGCGGATCAGCTGGTCCTCGAGGAGGAGCTTCGGGAACTCCTTCTTGCTCGCGAACCAGCGGGACTGCCAGTCGCGGCGGACTGCGAGGCGGAAGCCGATAGGATTTGTCTTTTGGCCCATGGGTTAGGCTGGGTTTGGGTTGCCGTCCGACAGGACGATGCGGATGTGCGACATTTTTTTCCTGCGTGGCATGGCCGTGCCCTTGGCACCGGCCTTGAAGCGCTTCAGGACGGGGCCGTTCTCGACGACCGCGCTCTTCACGGTCAGCGAGTCGGCTGCGAGGTTGTTGTTGTTCTCGGCGTTCGCGATCGCGCTCTTCAGCGTCTTGTTGATGAGGCGCGCCGACTTGCGCGGGATGAGGGTCAGGTACTCGACGGCGTCGGTCGCCATGCGGCCCTGGATCGTGCGCGCGACCTCGCGCACCTTCTTGGGCGACATGCGGGCGTTGCGGGTGAGTGCGAAGACTTCCATGGTGGAGGGGCTCCTTAGATTTCCTTGCGGGTCATTCCGCCGTGCGCCTTGAAGACGCGCGTGGGCGAGAACTCGCCCAGCTTGTGCCCGACCATGTTCTCGGTGACGTAGACGGCCACGAACAGCTTGCCGTTGTGGACGTTGAACGTGTGGCCGATGAAGTCGGGGGTGATGGTCGAGCGCCGGGACCAGGTCTGGATCGGCTTGCGCGCGCCGGACTTGGTCGCCTTCTCGATCTTCTCGAGCAGGTGGTAATCGACGAAAAAGCCTTTCTTGATTGAGCGTGCCATGGTGCGGTTCGGCGGAGGTTACTTCTTGCTTCCGCGCGGCGGGCGGCCGTTGTGGCGGACGAGGATGAAACTGTCGGAGATGCGGGTGCGCCTGCGCGTCGGGAAGCCCTTCGCGAGCTGGCCCCAGGGGGAGACGATCTGCTGGCGGCCGCCGCCGCCCTTGGACTTGCCCTGGCCTCCGCCGTTCGGGTGGTCGACCGGGTTCATGGCCACGCCGCGCGTCACCGGGCGGCGCCCCAGCCAGCGGGCGCGTCCGGCCTTGCCGAGCGAGCGGTTGGCCTGGTCGCCGTTGCCGACGACGCCGATCGTCGCGCGGCACTTTGCGTTCACGAGCCGGATCTCGCCGGAGGGCATCTTCAGCTGGGCGTTGCCGCCCTCGATGCCGATGAGCTCGATGCTGGTTCCCGCGGAACGGCCCATCTGGGCGCCCTTGCCGGGGACCATCTCGATGCAGTGGAGCTTGGTGGACGGCGGGATCGTGGAGAGGGGAAAGCTGTTGCCGACGGTAAAGTCGTTCGTCGTCGCCGTCATCGAGGAGACGATCTTGTCGCCCACCTTCAGGCCCTCGGGCGCCGGGACGTAGCGCTTGATCCCGTTCGTGTAATGGAGGAGCGCGAGGTGGGCCGTGCGGTTCGGGTCGTACTCGATCGCCTCGACCCGGGCCGGGATGTCCAGGATGTCCCGCTTGAAGTCGATGATGCGGTACAGCTGCTTGTGGCCGCCGCCGATGCGGCGCGAGGTGACGCGGCCGTAGACGTTGCGCCCGCCCGACCTGTTCTTGGTCTCGGTGAGGGCGCGCAGCGGGCGCTTCTTGGAGAGGCCCACCGGCTTGTTCAGCGAGGTGAACCTCTGGGAGGGCGTCAGGGGGCGGAAATGTTTGATGGGCATGGCGGGTGTGCTGGGTTGCCGGCGTAAGCTATATGAGCTCGATCTTGTCGCCGGCCTTCAGCGTCACGATCGCCTTCTTGTAGTCGGAGGTCGTGCTGGGCTGGCCGGTGCGGCTCTTCTTGTTCTTGCCGCGGTAGTTCATGGTGTTCACCCGGCGGACGGTGACCTTGAAGGTCGACTCGACGGCCGCCGCGATCGCGTGCTTGTCGGCGCCCTTGAAGACCTCGAACGTGTACTGGCCGAGCGAAGCCGACTGCTTGCCGGCCTTTTCCGTGAGCATCATTCCCTTGAGTATCTTGTCGGCGTTCATCAGTTCCTCTCCCCCGATACGCGGGCGATAATGGCCTCGAGGGCCTTTGTGCTAACGATGATCTTCTGGTACTGGGCGAGATCGAGGGTGTTGAGCTTCGCCGCCTCCTGGAGCGACACGCGCTCGATGTTGCGGGCGGCCAGGCGGGTCTCCGCGGCAAACGGGGCGTCGACCAGGAGGATCTTGCCCTTCGGGGCGATGAGGCCGACCACCTTGCTGACGACCTTTGTCTTCGCGACCGTGTGGCCAAAGTTCTCGATCACGGCGATTTCGCCGGCGACCGCGCGGTCGAAGAGCGCGCGGCTGAAGGCGAGCGCCTTCACCTTGCCGTTGATCTTCTTGTCGTAGTCGCGGGGCTTGGGGCCGAAGACAACGCCGCCGCCGGACCAGAGGGGCGAGCGGTTGGAGCCCGCGCGGGCCCTGCCGGTCCCCTTCTGGCGCCAGGGCTTGCGCCCGCCGCCGCTCACCTCGGCCCGGGTCTTGGTCGAGTGGGTGCCGAGGCGGTTGTTGGCATTGATGGCGACAATGACCTCCTTGACGGCCTGCAGGCCCCGGTCGCCCTCGAACGTGGGAAGTCCCGCGAACTCCTGCTCGCGGCTCGTTGTGCCATCAGGGCTGAAAACGGTGAATTTCATGGCGCTCAAATGTGGTGGTTAGGCCTTCGCCTGCTGGCCCTTGATCGCGAGGCGCACGAGGACGTCGTCGCCGTTCGCGCCCGGGATGGCCCCCTTGACGAGGATGAGGTTCCTGTCGGCGATGATCTTGACGACGCGCAGGTTCTGGACCGTGCGGCGCTCGCTGCCCATGTGCCCGGGCATGGCCTGGTTCTTCCACGTGCGGCCGGGCGTCTGGCGCATGCCGATCGACCCGATCCGGCGGTGGAACATGGAGCCGTGCGCCGCGGGGCCGCCGGCCACGCGGAAGCGCTTGACGACGCCCTGGAAGCCCTTGCCCTTGGTGATGCCGATGACGTCGACCAGCTGGCCCTCCTGGAACGCGGTGACCGTGACGACGTCGCCCACCTTGAGGGCCGGGGACGCCGCGAGGCGGACCTCGGAGAGGACGCGGGGGGCGCCGTCCGTTCCGGTCTTCTTCGCGTGGGCGAGCTCGGCCTTGCTCGAGTTCTTGGCCTTCTTGGCTGAGAACCCGATCTGGACGGCGTTGTAGCCGTCCGACTCGACGGTCTTCACCTGGAACACGGCGCAGGGGCCCGCTTCAACGACCGTGACCGGGACTAGGACGTTTTGGGCGTCGTAGACCTGGGTCATGCCGATTTTCTTGCCGAGAAGTGATGAGATCATGGGCTAAGCGGTAGGTGGAAGGGTTCCGTTTGGGACCTACATTAGAGGGGCCCGGAGGTGCCCCAACGGGGCACGCAGGCAACTGCTAACTGTGGACTTTAGACGTTGATGGTGATGTCGACGCCCGAGGGCAGGTTGAGTTTCTTGAGCTCGTCCACCGTCTGGGCGGTGGGCTCGATGATGTCGATGAGGCGCTTGTGCGTGCGCGTCTCGAACTGCTCCATCGACTTCTTGTCGACGTGAGGGGAACGGTTGACCGAGAGCTTCTCGATGCGGGTCGGCAGCGGGATCGGGCCGGAGACGCGCGCGCCGGAACGCTTCGCGGTCTCGACGATGTCCTGGGCCGACTGGTCGATGACCCGGTAGTCGAAGCCCTGGAGTTTGATGCGAATGCGTTGGCCTTTCATGACGTAAAAAGAACGGGGGTTAGGTGCGGGCCGGGCCCTTGCTGGTCTCGTCGACGATCTTCTGGAGGAGCGAGTTGGGAACCTGCTCGAAGTGGGACGGCGTCACGGAGGCGCTGGCGCGGCCCTTGGAGAGGGAGCGGATGTCCGTCACGTAGCCGAAGAGGGTCTCCAGGGGGACGGTCGCCGCGATGATGCAGGCGCCGGCCTTGTTCTCCATGCCGAGGATCGTCCCGCGGCGCCGGTTGATGTCTCCGATCAGGTCGCCCTGGTACTCCTCGGGCGTCGTCACCTCGACGCCCATGATGGGCTCGAGGAGGATTGGGTTGGCCTTCTTCATCGCGTCCTTGAACGCGAAGATGCCGGCCATCTTGAACGCGAGCTCCGAGGAGTCGACCGCGTGGAAGGAACCGTCGATGATGCGCACGATGACGTCGACCACGGGGTGGCCGGCGACGGTGCCGTTGAGGGTCGCCTCCATGACGCCGTCGATCGAGGGCTTGATGAATTCCTTCGGGATGCTGCCGCCCACGGTCTCGTTGATGACCTCGATCCCCTTGCCCTTCTCGTTCGGCTCGAGCTTGAGGATCACGTGGCCGTACTGGCCCTTGCCGCCCGACTGGCGGATGAACTTGCCCTCGCCCTCGGCGGCGCTCTTCACGGTCTCGCGGTAGGCGATCTGGGGCTTGCCCGAGGTGGCCTCGACCTTGAACTCGCGCTTCATGCGGTCGAGGATGATCTCCAGGTGGAGCTCGCCCATCCCCGAGAGGATGACCTGGCCCGTGTCCCTGTCTGTCTTCACCTTGAGCGTGGGATCTTCGGCCACCAGGCGCTGGATCGCGGTCCCCATCTTCTCCTGGTCGCCCTTCGAGTTGGGCTCGATCGACATCGAGATGACGGGCTCGGGGAAGGAGGGCGGCTCAAGGCGGATGTCGAAGTCCTCGTCGCAGAGCGTGTCGCCGGTGATGACGTCCTTGACGCCCACGAGCGCGCAGATGTCGCCCGAGTAGGCGACGTCGATGTCCTCGCGGTCGATCGCGCGCATGAGGCCCAGGCGCGAGACGCGCTCGCTGCGCCGGGTGCGCGGGTTGTAGAGCATCATGCCCTTGGTCAGCTTGCCCGTGTAGACGCGGTAGAAGACCAGCTTTCCGAAATAGGGGTCCGTCCAGAGCTTGAACGCGAGTCCGGCGACCTTGCCCTTGTCGTCGACGACCGCCTCGACCGTGTTGCCGTCGTCATCCTTGCCGGTCATGGGCGGGACGTCGATCGGGCTCGGGAGGTAGTTGACCACGCAGTCGAGGACCCGCTGCACGCCCTTGTTCTTAAGGGCCGAGCCGGGGATCACGCCGAAGAACTTCTGGGAGACGGTCGCCTTGCGGATGGCGAGCATGAGCTGGTTCACCTCGATGTCCTTGCCCTCGAGGTATTTCTCGGCGAGGTCGTCGTCGAAGTCCGAGACCGCCTCGATCAGCTTGTCGCGGTACACCTTCGCCTCGGAGAGCATGTCCGCGGGGATCGGGGCCGAGACCGGGTTCAGGCCCAGCGGATCCTTGGTGTCGTCAAAGAAGTAGGCGATCATCTGCACGAGGTCGATCATCCCCGTGAAGGTGTCCTCGGCCCCGATCGGCAGGTAGAGGGCGTGCGCGTTGGCCTTGAGCTTCGAGCGGACGTCGTCGACCGAGCGGTGGAAGTCGGCCCCGACGCGGTCCATCTTGTTCAGGAACACGAGCCGCGGGACGCTGTACTTGTTCGCCTGGCGCCAGACGGTCTCGGACTGGGGCTGGACACCGGCGACGGCGTCGAAGACCGCGATCGCGCCGTCGAGGACGCGCAGCGAGCGCTCGACCTCGGCCGTGAAGTCGACGTGCCCGGGGGTATCAATGATATTGATACGCTGCTGGATCCCCTTCCAGGGACCGCACGAGGCGTTCCACGCGCACGAGATGGCGGCCGCGGTGATCGTGATCCCGCGCTCGCGCTCCTGCTCCATCCAGTCCGTGACGGTCGTCCCGTCGTGGACCTCGCCCATCTTGTGGACCGCGCCGGAGTAGAAGAGGATGCGCTCGGTCGTCGTCGTCTTGCCGGCGTCGATGTGCGCGGCGATCCCGATGTTGCGCGTCCACTCGAGCGGGAACGGGCGGTCCGGCGAGTTCTGCGGAGACATCTTCGCCTTGTCGGTGACGACTGTGATCGATGGTGAAGCCACGGCAGACATGGGGACCTTTTCCGAACTACCAGCGCAGATGGGCGAAGGCGCGGTTCGCCTGGGCCATCTTGTGGGTGTCTTCCTTCTTCTTCACCACCGAGCCCGTGTTGTTGTAGGCGTCGATGATCTCGGCCGCGAGGGCGTCGCGCATCGTGACTCCCTTGCGCGATCCGGCCGCGTCCACGATCCAGCGGATCGCGAGGCTCTCCTGGCGCTCAAATGAGATCTCTATCGGGACCTGGTAGGTGGCGCCGCCGACGCGGCGGCTCTTGACCTCGAGCCTGGGCCGCGCGTTCTCGAGCGCGCCGAGAAGGAGGTCGACCGGGTCGCCCTTCTCCAGCTTCTCGGACACCTTCTCGAAGGCGCCGTACACGATTCGCTGGGCAAGGTTCTTCTTGCCGCTCTTCATGATGACATTCACCAGGTGCGCAACAAGGGGGCTGTTGTACCGGATGTCGGGGGCGACGTTGCGCTTCTCTGCTCTGTGGCGGCGTGACATGGTCTAGAGTTCCCGTCCGGTCACTTCTTCTCCTTCGGGCGCTTGACGCCGTACTTGGAGCGGCTGCGGCGGCGTTTCTCGACGCCCGTCGCGTCGAGCGTTCCGCGCACGATGTGGTAGCGGACGCCGGGCAGATCCTTCACGCGGCCGCCGCGCACAAGGACGATGGAGTGTTCCTGGAGATTGTGCCCCTCGTCGGGGATGTACGAGATCACCTCGTTGCCGTTCGTGAGCCTGACCTTCGCGACTTTCCGGATGGCCGAGTTCGGCTTCTTCGGCGTGCGTGTCATGACCTGAACGCACACGCCGCGGCGGAAAGGATTGCCCTCCAAAGCCGGTGATTTCGACTTTATGCGCACCTTCCTGCGGCCTTTGCGAACAAGCTGGTTAATGGTCGGCATACGAGACGTTTAAGAGTGAAGAGAGATAAATTGGGAAAAGAGGTTGAAACTACGCTGCTCCAAAAAGTCGGCAAGTACTTTTTGGAGAAAAGGCATCTTAGATCGCAAAATCCGCGTTTCGGGCGCGGCTCGCGAGAAGAGGCGCACACCGGCTGAACCGGCCGCGCATATGGACTGAAGAAAAGGGCTATCAAAGTCCCGTTTGCGCAGTGCAAACACAAGAAAAAACGCCCGGCCTTTCGGGCCGGGCGTCAAAACCGCGCGGAGCTAGGCTCGACGTGCAGTTTTTGGCGGGAGGGAGGCAGAACGTGCCACCTCCGCACCCGCTTGCAAGTGCATTTTCGCGACCGCCCGGAGGCTGCCCCGGGGGTCAGCCCGCGGTGGCCTCGGCGACCTTGGTCTCGTCAACCAGCTCGGTGCCAAAGGGAAGGCTGATCTTCAGGTGCCTGTACTGGGGCAGGCCCGTGCCCGCCGGTATCAGGTGACCCATGATCACGTTCTCCTTGAAGCCCTTGAGCAGATCCACCTTGCCAAGCGTCGAGGCGTCGGTGAGGACGCGCGTCGTCTCCTGGAAGGAGGCAGCCGAGATGAAGCTTTCCGTCTCGAGCGAGGCCTTGGTGATCCCGAGAAGGATGGGCTCGGCCTCGGCGGGCTTGCCGCCCGCCTCCTCGATCCGACGGTTGTCGGAAAGGAACGCCGCCCGGTCCACCTGCTCGCCCCAGAAGTACTCGCTGTCGCCCGGGTCCGTGATCCGGATCTTGCGCAGCATCTGGCGGATGATGATCTCGATGTGCTTGTCGTTGATGGTCACGCCCTGGAGGCGGTAGACCTCCTGGACCTGGCCGATCAGGAACTCGTAGAGGGCTGCCGGCCCGAGGATCTCGAGGATCTCGTGCGGATCCGCGGCGCCCTCGGTCAGGTGCTGGCCCTTGTGGACGACGTCGCCCGGCTGCACGATGATGTGCTTGCCGGCGGCGATAAGGTGCTCCTCCTCCTGCTGGGTCTCCTCGTTCTTGACGACCAGCTTGCGCTTGCCGCGGATCGTCCCCTCGAAGGAGACGATGCCGTCGATGCGCGCCATTTCGGCGGCCTCCTTCGGCCGACGTGCCTCGAAGAGCTCGGCGACCCTGGGCAGTCCGCCCGTGATGTCCTTGGTCTTGGAGGCCTGGCGGGGGGTCTTGGCGAGGAGCGCGCCCGGGGCGATCGTATCTCCCTCGTTGACGGCGATTTGCGCGCCAACGGGGATGGAGTAGGCCGCCTGGGCCTTGTTCTTCGCGTCCCTGACCTCGACCTGCGGGTTGAGGTCCTCCTTGTGCTCGATGACGACGGTCGCGATGCGGCCCGAGGACTCGTCGAGCTCGCGCTTGACGGTGACGCCGGGGATCATGTCCTTGAAGACGATCGATCCGCCCTTCTCCGAGAGGACCGGGATATTGTACGGGTCCCAGACGGCGAGGACGTCGCCCTTGGCGATCTTCTCCCCGTCGCCGACGTGCAGGAACGAGCCGACAACGATGTTGTAGCTCTCCACTTCCTTGCCGTCCGCATCAAGGATCTGGATGGAGCCGGTCTTGTTGAGGACGATGTTTCCGCCCTCGGCCGCCTGCACGAGGCGAAGCGCCTTGTACTTGACGATTCCCGAGGACTTCACGCGGATCTCAGGCGTCTTGAACCCGCCGGAGGCGACGCCGCCGATGTGGAACGTGCGCATGGTCAGCTGCGTCCCGGGCTCGCCGATCGACTGGGCGGCGATGATGCCGACCGAGTCGCCGATCTTGGCGATCCGGTTGGTCGCCGGGTTGATGCCGTAGGACTTCGCGTCGATGCCGTTCTTGGAGGACGACGTGAGCGGCGACATGATCTTCACGCGCTCGATGCCGACGTCCTCGATCTTGGCCGCGATCTCCTCGGTGATCAGCTCGCCGGAGCCGACGATGACCTCGCTCGGCTTGAGCGGGTTCTTCACGTTGTCGCTCGAGCAGCGGCCGATGATGCGCTCCTTCAGGCCCACGATCTCGTCGTCTCCCTCATAGATCGCCTTCTTCCAGACGCCGTCGCGCGCCCCGCAGTCCTCCTCGGCGATGATGACGTCCATGGCCACGTCGCACAGCTTGCGCGTCAGGTAGCCGGCGTCCGCGGTCTTGAGCGCGGTGTCGGCCAGGCCCTTGCGGGCGCCGTGGGTCGAAATGAAGTACTCGAGGACCGTGAGGCCCTCGCGGAACGACGACAGGATGGGGCGCTCGATGATCTCGCCCGAGGGCTTGGCCATGAGGCCGCGCGCGCCGCACAGCTGGCGCACCTGCTGCTTGTTGCCGCGGGCGCCTGAGTCCATCATGATGTAGACCGGGTTCACCTCGGTCTTGCCCTCGTTGTGCTCGAGCTTGGCGAAGACCTCCTTGGCGATGCGGTCCGTGGCGTTGGTCCAGATGTCGACCACCTTGTTGTAGCGCTCGCCGTCGGTGATGATGCCCTTGTTGAACTGGGCCTCGACGTCCGCGATCTTGCGGCGCGACTCGGCGACGATCTCCTTCTTCGAGTCCGGGATGATCATGTCGTCGATGCCGATCGAGATGCCGGCCTGGAAGGCGGTCGTGAAGCCGAGCTCCTTCAAGAGGTCGAGCACCTCGACCGTGACGGTGTCGCCGGAGGTCTTGTAGGTGTTGAGGATCAGGTCCCCGAGCTTGGACTTCGGGACCGGGAAATTGACGAACCCGATCGGGGCGGGCCAGATCTGGTTGAAGATGACGCGGCCCACGGTCGTGCGCAGGATCTTCTTCTCCTTGTTTCCGAAGACCGTGTCCCTGCCGTAGTCCGGGTTCGGGATGTCGACCCAGTCGTGCATCTTGGCGGCGCCGTCGGCCTTGACGAAGAGGACCTCCTGGAGGCCCGAGAGCAGCGGGACGTGGACGTCCTTCGCGGCCTTCTTGCGGGGCTCGATCGTGAGGTAGTAGGCCCCGAGGACGATGTCCTGGGACGGCGTCAGGATGGGCTTGCCCGAGGACGGCGAGAAGATGTTCGACGTCGCCATCATGAGGAGCTTGCACTCCATGATCGCCTCGAGGGAGAGCGGCACGTGGACCGCCATCTGGTCGCCGTCGAAGTCGGCGTTGTAGGCCGTGCAGACGAGGGGATGGATGCGGATCGCCTCGCCCTCGATGAGGACGGGCTCGAAGGCCTGGATGGAGAGGCGGTGGAGCGTCGGGGCGCGGTTGAGGAGAACGGGGTGGCCCTTCGTCACCTCCTCAAGGATGTCCCACACCTCCGGCGAGCGCTTCTCGATCATCTTGCGGGCGCCGCGCACGGTGTGCACGAAGCCGAGCTCCTTGAGCCGGCGGATGATGAAGGGCTCGAAGAGGACGAGCGCCATCTTCTTCGGGAGGCCGCACTGGTGGAGCTTGAGCTCCGGGCCGATCACGATCACGGAGCGGCCGGAATAGTCGACGCGCTTGCCGAGGAGGTTCTGGCGGAAGCGGCCCTGCTTGCCCTTGAGCATGTCCGAGAGGGACTTGAGCGGGCGGTTGCCGGCGCCCGTCACCGGGCGGCCGTGGCGGCCGTTGTCAAAGAGGGCGTCAACGGCCTCCTGGAGCATCCGCTTCTCGTTGTGAATGATGACGTCGGGCGTCTTCAGCTGCATCAGGTTGCGCAGCCGGTTGTTGCGGTTGATGACGCGCCGGTAGAGGTCGTTCAGGTCGGACGTGGCGAAGCGGCCGCCCTCGAGGGGGACCAGCGGACGCAGGTCCGGCGGGATGACGGGGAGCACCTCGAGGACCATCCATTCCGGGCGCGACTTCGAGTGGATGAAGCCCTGGATCACCTTCAGGCGCTTGGAGAGCTTCTTCTTGATCTGCTTCGAGCGCGTCGCGCGCATCTGCTCGTGGAGCTCCGCCACCGTGGCCTCGAGGTCCATCTTGCCGAGGGCGTCGCGGACGGCCTCGCCGCCCATCTTGGCCGTGAAGGAGTCGTCGCCGTACTCGTCGAGCGCCTGGCGGTACTCGGTGTCCGTGAGGAGCTGCTTCATCTCGAGCGGGGTCTTGCCCGGGTCGACGACCATGTAGTTCTCGTAGTAGATCACGCGCTCGAGCGAGCGGGCCGTCATGTCGAGGAGGAGGCCGAGGCGGCTCGGCATGCTCTTCAGGAACCAGATGTGGGCGACGGGGACGGCGAGCTCGATGTGGCCCATCCGCTCGCGGCGCACGCGCGCGATCGTCACCTCGACGCCGCAGCGGTCGCACACGACGTCCTTGTACTTGATGCGCTTGTACTTGCCGCAGGCGCACTCGTAGTCGCGCACGGGCCCGAAGATCTTCTGGCAGAAGAGGCCGCCCGGCTCGGGCTTGAAGGTGCGGTAGTTGATCGTCTCAGGGTTCTTGACCTCTCCCTTGGACCATTTGCGGATCGTCTCCGGCGAGGCGACGGTGATGGACACGCAGTCGAACGGGCTCTCGTCGATACCGAGGGCTGAGCGGGCGTCGCTGCGGGTGTTGCTGGCGGTTTCTGCGGGTTGGATCATGGCTTGTGTGTCCCTGATTCTGTAAGGCGTGTGGAGCTGGGCTGCGGCTTAGGAGGCGAACGAGAGGGCGTCGCGCTTCTGGAGCTTGATGTCGAGGCCCAGTGACTGGATCTCCTTGATGAGGACGTTGAACGACTCGGGCGTGCCGGCCGACAGCGTGTTGTCCCCCTTGACGAGGGACTCGTAGATCTTGGTGCGGCCCTGCACGTCGTCGGACTTGACGGTGAGGAGCTCCTGGAGCGTGTGCGCCGCGCCGTAGGCCTCGAGCGCCCAGACCTCCATCTCGCCGAAGCGCTGGCCGCCGTACTGGGCCTTGCCGCCCAGGGGTTGCTGCGTGACGAGGGAGTACGGACCGACCGCGCGCGCGTGGATCTTGTGCGACACGAGGTGGTTCAGCTTCATCATGTAGATGTAGCCGACGACGACCTCCTGGTCGATTTTCTCGCCGGTGCGCCCGTCGAGGAGCGGGCTCTTGCCCGACATGGGAAGCTTGGCCTCCTTGAGATATTCGCGGACGCGCTTCTCCGGGATTCCGTCGAAGACGGGGGTTGCGACCTTCATGCCGAGCTTCTTGCAGGCCCAGCCGAGGTGGGTCTCGAGCACCTGGCCCACGTTCATGCGCGAGGGCACGCCCAGCGGGTTCAGGCAGATCTCGACGGGCGTGCCGTCGGGGAGGAAGGGCATGTCCTCCTCGGGCACGATCTTCGCAACGACGCCCTTGTTGCCGTGGCGGCCGGCCATCTTGTCGCCGACGTCGAGCTTCTGCTTCGTCGCGATGTAGACCTTGACCTGCTTGATGGCCCCGTCGCCGGAGCCCTCCCCTGCCTCGACCGCGCCGATCTTGCGCTCGCGCTCGGACTCGAGCTCGTCGAACTTGGTCTGGTAGGAGCCGATAATCTCCATGATCTTGATCCGCACGGGCGAGGGGTCGATCTGCACGTGCTTGGAGACGGCCGCCAGCTTGCGCAGGAGCGTCTTCGTGATCTTGCGGTTCGCCGGGATGATGATCTCGCTCGACTCGCCGTTGATGACGTCCAAGGGGATCTTCTCCCCGAGGAGGATGTTGGAGAGAGCCTCGGTGAGTCCCTCGCGCAGCTTGTCCATCTGCGTCTTGTACTCCTCCTGGATCTGCTTGACCTGGCGGCGGCGGTCGGACGGCGAGAGCTTCTCCTGCTCGTTGTCGATCCGGGAGGAGACCTTGACGTCCATGATGATGCCGGTGACGCCGGACGGGACCACGAGGGAGGTGTCCTTAACGTCCGCGGCCTTCTCGCCGAAGATCGCGCGCAGGAGCTTCTCCTCGGGGGCGAGCTCGGTCTCGGACTTGGGCGTGATCTTCCCGACGAGGATGTCGCCGGGCTTCACTTCCGCGCCGACGCGGATGACGCCGTTGTGGTCGAGGTTCTTGAGCGCCTCCTCGCCCACGTTCGGGATGTCGCGGGTGATCTCCTCGGGCCCGAGCTTCGTGTCGCGGGCCGTGACCTCGAACTCCTGGATGTGGATCGAGGTGAAGATGTCCTCCTTGAGGACCTTCTCCGAGATGAGGATCGCGTCCTCGAAGTTGTAGCCGTTCCACGGCATGAACGCCACGAGCACGTTGCGCCCGAGCGCCATCTCGCCCTTGTCGGTCGAGGGGCCGTCGGCGATGATGTCGCCGGCCTTGATCTTCTGGCCGCGCTTGACGATCGGCTTCTGGTTGAAGCACGTGTGGTTGTTCGAGCGCATGAACTTGCGCAGCTCGTACACGTAGACGTGGTTCTTCGGGTCGTGCTTGACCGTGCGGGGCATCTCCCCGTCCTTCGTGATCACGATCCGCTTTGCGTCCACGGAGGCGACGATCCCGGCGTCCTCGGCCACGACCACGATCTTCGAGTCGCGGGCGACCCGCTCCTCGATGCCGGTGCCGACGAACGGCGCCTCGGACTGGAGGAGCGGCACGCCCTGGCGCTGCATGTTCGAGCCCATGAGGGCGCGGTTGGCGTCGTCGTGCTCAAGGAAGGGGATCATCCCGGCGGCGATCGAGATCACCTGCTTCGGGGAGACATCCATGTAGTCGACCTCGGAGGCGCTCACCTCGAGGAACTCGCCGTCCTTGCGGACGGTGACCTTGCCGATGAAGTGGCCCTTGTCGTCGATCTCGGAGTTGGCCTGGGCGATCACCTTGGCCTCCTCCTGGTCGGCCGTGAGGTAGTCGATCTTGTCCGTCGCGCGGCCGTCCTTGACGGTGCGGTAGGGCGTCTCGATGAAGCCGAACTCGTTCACGCGGGCGTAGGTCGACAGCGAGTTGATGAGCCCGATGTTCGGGCCCTCGGGCGTCTCGATCGGGCAGATGCGCCCGTAGTGGGACGGATGGACGTCGCGGACCTCGAAGCCCGCGCGCTCGCGGTTGAGGCCGCCAGGCCCGAGGGCGGAGAGGCGGCGCTTGTGCGTCACCTCGGCCAGCGGGTTGATCTGGTCCATGAACTGCGAGAGCTGGCTCCTTGCGAAGAAGTCGCGGATGACGGTCGTCAGCGCCTTCGGGTTGATCAGCTTCTGGGGCGTGATTGAGTCGACGCTCTGGTCGTACATGGTCATCCTCTCGCGGACGAGGCGCTCGGTGCGGGCGAGGCCCACGCGGCACTGGTTGGCGAGGAGCTCCCCCACCGTGCGCACGCGGCGGCTGCCGAGATGGTCGATGTCGTCGACGACGCCCTCGCCCTTGCGCAGGCGCACGAGGTACTTGGTCGCGGCGACGATGTCGGCGCTCTCGAGGATGCGCTGCTCAAGCTCGGCCTTGAGGCCCAGCTTTTGGTTCACCTTGTAGCGGCCCACGCGGCCGAGGTCGTAGCGCTTCGGGTCGAAGAAGAGCCTCTTGAGGAGGGCCTTCGCGTTCGCCGTCGTCGGGGGCTCGCCGGGGCGCAGCCTCTTGTAGATTTCCTTCAGGGCCTCCTCCTCGTTGCGGGTCGGGTCCTTCTTGAGCGCTCGGATGAGCGCGCCCTCGTCGACCGCGGTGTCGATGACGCGGATGGAGGCGATGTCGTGCTTCTCGAACGTGCGGACGATCTGCTTCGTCAGCGGCTCGAACGCGCGCGCGAGGACGACGCCCTTCTGGGCGTCGATCGCGTCCTCGACGAGGACGAGGGTAGAGACGTTCTCAAGGTCGAGTGCCTTCGAGACCTTCAGGTCCTTGATCTCGTAGAAGAGGTTCAGGATGTCGATGTCGCTCGAGTACCCGATCGACCGCAGGAGGGTCGTGATCAGGAACTTCCTGCGGCGCCTGCGGCGGTCGAGGTAGACGTAGAGGAGGTCGTTGTTGTCGAACTGCACCTCGAGCCATGTCCCGCGGTCGGGGATGATGCGGAAGCTGTGGAGGAGCTTGCCGTTCGGGTGCGGCGAGACCTCGAACGCGATGCCGGGCGAGCGGTGGAGCTGCGAGACGACGACGCGCTCGGCCCCGTTGATGATGAAGGAGCCGCGCTCGGTCACCATCGGGATCTCCCCCATGTAGATGTCCTCGTCCTTGATGAAGTCCTCCTCGCGCAGGCGCAGCTTCACATAGAGGGGGACGGAATAGGTGATGCCCTCGCGGATGCACTCGATCTCGGAGTTCTTGGGCTCGCCGAGCGTGTAGGAGACGTACTCGAGCGTCAGGCGCTCGTCGTACGACTGGATGGGGAACACCTCGCGGAACACGGCCTCCAGGCCCTGCGGCTTGCGCTGCTTCTCGGGGATGCCCTTCTGAAGGAACTCGAGGTACGAGTTGATCTGTATCTCGATCAGGTTGGGCGGCTGGATGACTTCGCGGAGCTTGCCGAAGTTGATGCGTTCAGTGGAGGAGGTGCGGTCGGCCATGGAAATTCCCGTAGTGTTTAAGGACGCGATGAATCAAAGCGCTGCCCCGGACTGGATGGGCTGCGGAACAAGCATATCGATGAATTGTGAAAACGCAAAGGGCAGGCCGTGCGCGAGCGCGGCCTGACCCGTGTGACCTGGAATGTGTAAATGGCTGATCGCCAATCGATAGAGCCCAAGTTACTTGAGCTCGACCTTGGCGCCCGCGGCCTCGAGCTTCTTCTTGATCTCCTCGGCCTCGGCCTTGTTGACGCCCTCCTTGACGGGCTTCGGCGCGCCCTCGACGAGGTCCTTCGCCTCCTTGAGGCCAAGGCCCGTGATGGCGCGCACTTCCTTGATGGCTCCGATCTTGTTGGGGCCGCTCTCGAGGAGGACGACGGTGAACTCCGTCTTCTCCTCCGCGGGCGCCGCTGCTGCGGCTGCTGCGGCGGGGGCCGCTGCGGCCGCGGCGGGCGCGGCTGCGGACACTCCCCACTTGGACTCGAGGTCCTTGACGAGGCCGGATATTTCGAGGACCGACTGGCTGGAGAGCCACTCGATGACTTGGTCTTTTGTGATGTCGCTCATGGTGATCCTTTGCTGCCGGTTAGCGGCCCGGGTTGAGGGGCGCGTTTAAGGGACGTATCCCCTAGCCTGCTGCGTTTGATTTTGGCTTTCTTCGGGGCCCTTTGGGGGCTCCCTTGAAATGGGTTGGGTTAAAGGGTTCCTGTTAGCTGGCTCCGGCCGCGCGGACCTTTGCCTGGAGGACGTTGACGAGTCCCTGGGGGACGGCGTTGACGACACGCACGAATGCGCTCGCCGGCTGGTTGAGGAGCCCGAGGAGCTGGGCCCGCAGGACGTCCAGGGACGGCATGTCGGCAAGGCGCTCGACGTCCTTCGACGAGATCAGCTTCTTGCTGAGGACGCCCGCCTTCACCTCGACCTTCTGCTTGTCCTTGAAAAACTGCTTAAGGATCTTCGCGACCCCGGCGGAGTTCTTTCCGCCGACGACGATCGCCGTGGGCCCGACGAGGGCCCCCTCGATGTCGGGAAGGCCGAGCGACTTGGCCGCGACCCGCAGCGAGCTGTTCTTCACCACGTGGTACTCGGCCTTCTCGGCTGCGAGCTTGCCGCGCAGTTCCGCCGCGTCGGCGACGGTGACGCCCGTGAAGTTGGCGAGGATCACGTAGTCGGACTTCCGGAGGTGCACTTCGACCTCGTCTATCAGGTATTTTTTCTCGGCTCTCATGTTTCGTGGCTCCGGGTTCAGTATTTGCCGTACTCGGTGGAGGCGATCCGCACGGACGGGCTCATCGAGGACGAGATCGCGACCGTCTTGATGTAGTGGCCCTTGAACGAGGCGGGCTTCGCCTTGCCGACCGCGTCGAGCACCGCCTGGGCGTTCTCCAGGATCTGCGCCGACGTGAACGAGCGCTTCCCGATCCCGACGCCGATGTTGCAGGTCTTGTCCATCTTGAACTCAACGCGGCCCGCCTTGACGGCCTTGATGCCGGCGACGATGTCGTCGGTCACCGTCCCGCTCTTCGGGTTGGGCATGAGCCCCTTGGGTCCGAGGACGCGCGCAATCGTGCGCACGGTCTTCATCGCCTCGGTCGTCGCGATCGCGACGTCGAAATCAAGCCATCCCTCGTTGATCTTGGCCATGACGTCCTGGAGGCCAGCGTGGTCGGCGCCCGCGTCCATGGCGGCCTTCACGTTGTCGGTGAAGACGAGGACGCGCACCTTCTTGCCCGAGCCGTTCGGGAGCGGGGTCGTGCCCCGGATCATCTGGTCGCCCGCCGTCGGGTCTACGCCGAGGCGCAGCGAAAGCTCGACGGTCTCGTCGAACTTGGCCTTGGGGAACTTCGCCAGGATCTCGACGGCCTCGGGAAGGGGGTAGTCCTTCGCGAGATCGGCGACCTCGAGGGCGCTCCGGTAACGTTTGCTTTGTTTTTCCATTGTGTGCTCCTTTGCGGTTCAAGCGTCCCGGGTGGGACTCCCGCTTCAAAAATTGCTGGATCCCTTTAGTCGACGACCTCGATGCCCATGTTGCGGGCGGTGCCTGCGATGATCCTGATGCCGGCATCGTCGCTGTTCGCGTTCAGGTCCTTCTGCTTCAAGCGGTAGATCTCGAGCAGCTGCTTGCGGGTGACCTTGCCGACCTTGTCCTGGTTCGGCCTCGCCGAGCCGCTCGCGATGTTGGCCGCCTTCTTCAGGAGGACCGAGGCCGGGGGCGACTTCAGGATGAACGTGAAGCTCTTGTCGGAGAAGACCGTGATGATCACGGGCAGGATCATCCCGTTCTGGTCCTTCGTCTTGGCGTTGAACTCCTTGCAGAACGCCATGATGTTCACGCCCTGGGCGCCCAGCGCGGGGCCGACCGGGGGCGCGGGATTGGCCGCGCCTGCGGGCAATTGGAGACGGATGTAGCCTTGGATTTTCTTGGCCATTATTGAAGGGGTGCCGGGCGACCGGAGTTATTCGGTGCTCCTCTGGACCTGCCAGTATTCGAGCTCGACCGGGGTGAAACGGCCGAAGATGGAGACGGAAATCTTGAGCTTGCCGCGGTCCGGGTCGATCTCGTCGATGCGGCCGTTCAGGTTGGCGAACGGGCCGTCGTTGATCTTTACCTCCTCGCCGACGGTGTACTGCACCTTCGGGACTTCCTTGCCGTTCGCGGCCTCGATCCTCGCGCGGATCTCGTCGATCTCGACCTGGCGCAGCGCGGCCGGATGCTCGCCGCCGACGAACCCGATGACGCCGGCCACCTCCTTGACGAAGTACCACGGCTTGTTGATCAGCTTCTTCTCCTCGTCGAAGAGGCGCATCTGGATGAAGACGTAGCCCGGGTACAGCTTGCGGACCTTGGAGGATTTCTTGCCGTTCTTGACCTCCGAGACGACTTCCGTCGGCAGGAGGACTTCGAAGATCGAGTCGTCGAGCTCCTCGGCCGACTTGAACCTCTCGATGTAGGTCTTCACCTTGTTCTCCTGTCCGGAGAGCGTGTGAAGGGCGAACCACTGGGCATCCGCGGAGGCGGTCGTTTGGGTGGACATGGCGGTTTAGCGGCTGACGAGCGACGTGAACAGGTCCACGGCCTGGTAGAGTGAAAAATCGCTGACGGCCGTGAAGATCCCGAGGAGCGCGCTGGCCGCGATGACGACGATCGTCGAATCGCGCAGCTCGGTCCGCGTGGGCCAGCTCGCCTTCTGAAGCTCGCCCACCATCTCCCCGACGAAGATGCGCGTGCTTTGGAACGGATTTTTCATGGACTGCTTTGGGAACCTTCTGAAGTGGCAGGGGCGGAGGGAATCGAACCCCCAACCAACGGTTTTGGAGACCGCTACTCTACCAATTGAGCTACACCCCTATAGTCGTGGAATTGTTGAGACGACAACGCCGAGGTCCCCGTTTCGGAACCTCGGCGAGCCGGGTTAAGTGGTTCGGGACGAAAGATTACTCCGTTATCTCCGTGATGCGGCCCGCACCGATCGTCCGGCCGCCCTCGCGGATGGCGAAGCGCTGCGTCTTCTCCATGGCGATCGGAACGATCAGCTCGACGTCGATGTTGATGTTGTCTCCGGGCATGATCATCTCGACGCCCTTCGGCAGCTGGATGACCCCCGTCACGTCGGTTGTCCGGAAGTAGAACTGCGGACGGTACCCGTTGAAGAAGGGGGTGTGGCGCCCGCCCTCGTCCTTCGACAGGACGTAGATCTCGGCCTTGGCCTTCTTGTGCGGGGTGATCGTCTTGACGGCGGCAAGGACCTGGCCGCGCTCGATCCCCTCCTTCTCGATACCGCGCAGGAGCACGCCGACGTTGTCGCCGGCCTGGCCCTGGTCGAGGAGCTTGCGGAACATCTCGATCCCGGTGACGACCGTGGACGTCGTGTCCTTGAGCCCGACGATCTCGACGGTCTCGTTGAGCTTGACGATACCGCGCTCGATGCGGCCGGTCGCGACCGTGCCGCGCCCGGTGATCGAGAACACGTCCTCGACCGACATGAGGAACGGCTTGTCGATCTCGCGGACGGGCTCCATGATCTCGGAGTCGATCGCGTCCATGAGGTCCGAGATCGCCTTGACGCCCTCGGGCTTGCCGTCGAGGGCCGCCGTCGCGGAGCCCCTGATGATCTTCGCCGCCTTGCCGTCAAACTTGTACTTGGTGAGGAGGTCGCGGATCTCCTCCTCGACGAGGTCGAGCAGCTCCGAGTCGTCGATCAGATCGACCTTGTTCAGGAACACGACGATCTTCGGGACGCCGACCTGGTAGGCGAGCAGGATGTGCTCGCGGGTCTGGGGCATCGGGCCGTCGGCCGCCGAGACGACCAGGATCGCGCCGTCCATCTGGGCGGCGCCGGTGATCATGTTCTTGACGAAATCAGCGTGGCCGGGGCAGTCGACGTGCGCGTAGTGGCGCTTGGCGGTCTCGTACTCCACGTGCGCGACCGAGATCGTGACGATTTTGGAGGCGTCGCGGAAGGTGCCGCCCTTGGCGATGTCCGCGTACGACTTGAACTCGGCGAGCCCCTTGTCTGCCTGGACCTTTAGGATCGCCGTCGTGAGCGTGGTCTTGCCGTGGTCGACGTGACCGATAGTACCGACGTTGACGTGCGGTTTCTTGCGTTCGAATGTTCCTTTAGCCATAACGGTTCCAGATCTTTAGACGTGTGTGGGTTTGATAAGAGTGGTGGCGTTTTGCCTCTTGCATGGAGCCCAGAACCGGATTTGAACCGGCGACCTCGTCCTTACCAAGGACGTGCTCTGCCAACTGAGCTATCTGGGCAGACCAAGACTGCGTTGCAAGAAACGAAAAAGAGCGAAGAAAGTGCAGGTTGGAAATTGGTGCGTCAACAGAAATTTGCTCACCGCGCGAAAAATCGGCGGCGCCAGTCGGCGTGCGGCGTTTTCAGTCGGAAATCAGGGCCCGACGCTGACCCTGTAAAAGCCCGGGTTTAGCCTTTGTCCGATCCTCAGGGTGTCGGAAAGATACTGCCCAAAGTAGGCGTCAACATCCGCGACATCGGAGTGCTGCGTGAGGACCGGGGGACCGACGAGCCCTGCCGAATCCACGGCGGCCATGAACTCCATGGGCTTCCAGTCGGATGTGGGCGGATGGGCGTCGTTAACGGGCTGGCTGAACACCGCCCGACCCGACCCGGTGTCGGTAATTTCGACGTAGGCCGCACGCGGAGCAAGGGGTTCCGTCTTCAGGTCGACCCTTCCAAACCCAATGAAAGGCGCCCCGGGAGGGTCGCCAACCAGGGCCTCGGCGGGAGACGAGGGGACCTCGGCGGGGGGAGGAAGGTGCAAATGGATCTGCGAATCCGAGAACGTCGGCTTGAAGGGAAAGCCCGCAAATGCGCTCCCGGGCTCATCGGGAACATAGGGTGTCCTGGAGCTGTTGAACTCGGTCGGCAGGAAGAGCGGCGTGAGGTCAAAGAGCATCGTCCTCTTTATGACGCCGGGGTCCACCAACCCGACCGCCGGGTTCAGGGGATTTCCGGTGGCCAAGGGTGCCTCGGGCACCCGGACTTGGAATGCAAGCCACGCCGCTGCAATGACTCCCAGAACTGCCACCCCCGTCCAGACCTTGCCGGAAGCTCGTCCCTCCGGCTTCACTTCGAATCGGCCTGGCTCGGTACCGTGGCCGTGTCCTCGGCGCCGATAAGGACCTTCCCAAAGCCCGCTGCGCGGGCGGCGCCCCTGATCTCGACGAGCTCGGAAAGGCTCACCTCGGAGCTCGCCCGGATGAGCAAGGTAGGGTGCAACTCGCGGGCCGCCCGGGCCTTAAGCCATCCGTCAAGCTGACCCATGTCCACGAGCCCGTCATCCGTGAATATCTGCCCCGAGCGCAGCACATTGATGTAATAGGGGGTCTGGGCGGCGCCCGCCCGGGCGCCGTCAAGCGTCGGCAGCTCGAAGTCGATCCCGAGGCCGGGCGAGAGCACGAACCGGGAACCGAGGAGCGAGAAGAAGATGACGAGCAGGATCACGTTCACGTAATGGAGCGATCCCATCCCGTGCGAGGGCGGCCGGAGCCTCGAGGCCAGGTCCAGCGGGCGCGCGATCATTTCGGCGGCGCGCCGGCGCCGGAAGCCCTGTATTCTGTATTCAAATACTTCATGATCTCGTTGCCCGACCACTCCATGTCGCGCACGATTGCGCGCACCCGGCCGTTCAGGAAATGCAGGGCCAGGTGGGCGGTGATCGCCAGCATGAGGCCTCCCGCCGTGCAGAAGAGTGCCTCCCACATCCCCTTTGCAAGCGCGCTCACGGTCGCGTAGTCGCGCTGGAAGGCGGCAAATGTGACGATCATCCCAAGGACCGTTCCAAGGAGGCCGAGGAGCGGCGCCACCTGCGCGATCGCCCCGACGGCCCCGATCCGGCGCTCGAGTGCCGGTAGCTCCACGACGGCCGCCTCCTGCACGTGGAAGCGCATCGCCTCGGCGTCCTCGTCGGCGTGGAGGAGAGCGGCCTTGACGACGGCGGCAACCGGGCCGGGCGTCTCCTCGCACACCGTGAGCGCCTCGACGAGCCGGCGCTTCGCCAGGATGTTCTTAATCCCGCTCACGAAGGCGGTCGAGCGGATCTGGCCGCGGTGAAGGTAGAGGGCGCGCTCGATGAAGATGACGAGCAGGGCCACGCCGAAGGCAAAAAGGACCCACATCATGGGGCCGCCTCTGGCGAGCACGCTGGTTTCCATGGTCGTCATGCTTCGGGGTTTAATTCAGCTCTTCGCTGCGGGCAAGTTGAAGCGGGCCAGCCGCTCGCGGGCGATCGCCACGTCCGGGAGGCCCGAGTCGATCCACAGACTCCACGCGCGCTTCGCGTCGTCGAGCCTGCCCTCATTCTCGTAGAGCTGACCGACGTCGAGCAGCGTCCGCGCGATCCACCATCTTCCCTTCGCGCCGAGGCCGCTGGGGCCGCCCGGCTTCACCAGGAAGGCGTCCACGACGTCGTTCCACCAGACATCCTGGGCCTTACCGGCGTCGGTGCGGGAGAGCACCTTGCCCAGGTTGTAGCCCGCCTCGACCCGCTCGTCGGGCGTCGCGTCCACCCGCTCGACCAGGTCCTCGAAGATCCTCACCGCGCTGTCGGCGTGGGAGGGGCTGTCGGCGGACTGGGCCTCATGGCACTCCGCGAGCGCGAGCTGGGCGAGGATCACGTCGTCCGGGTTTTGCGAGGAGGCGGGATTATTGACGAGCGACTCGTAGACCTGCTGCGCCTGGGGAAACTGGTTGAGCTCCCGCAGGATGTCGCCCTCGCGCATCCTTGCAGGAAAGATCAGCTTGCTTGCGGCATACTTCGGGTTTGTGACCAGGCTCTCGAGGAGCCGGTAGGCCTCCTTCAGGTTGTTGTCGGTCCCGAGGCGCTCCGCCTGAAGTGCCGCCTGGTAAAGGGCGTAGGGGGCGTACGTGATGTCGTCGGGGAAGTCGTCGGCAAGCTTCGTAAGGAGGCGCTGCGCGTCGACGACCCTGTCCTGCTGCGCAAACTGGTTCGCCTCGACTATGTAGGAATAGACGGTCGACTCGGACTTGGGAAAATCGGCGCGAAGTTTCCGCAGCGTCTCCTCCGCAGTCGAGTCGCGCATCATCTCGAACTGGGCCTCGGCCTTCAGGAGCTCGCCGGTGCTCGCTATGTCTTTCCCCAGCCCGAGCGACAATCCCCCCGTCGCGGCGAGGAGGGAGTCGAGGAGCCTCACCGTCTCCAGGGGCTTCTTCGCGTCGAACGACAAGCGCGCCTGCAGCCATGCCATCCTCGCCCTGAGGTCGGCCCCGAGGGATCCGGGAGCGGGGCCGGCAAGAAGCCGGCTCACGCGGTCGTAGGCCTCGGCCGTCTCCCCGCGCACCTCGAGGGCGCGCGCGAGGTTCCATTCCGCCTCCCACCGGTCCACGGGATCAAACGCGGGATCGCCGGAGAGCTCGTCCATGACGGACGCCGCGGTCGAGAGCGCGCCGGCCTCGATATCGGACTGCACCCTCTGGAACATGAGGATGGACGGCCTCACCCCGGCCGGCCGGGACCTGAGCGCGGCCGCATAGGCGTCTGCGGCGTTCCTGAAATCGGCCGCGTCCTTCCCCAGCATGCCCGCGCGGAACCAGGCCTCGGCGACCAGGACGCCAAACTCCGCGCGCACCGGACCGGGCGCCAGCTCTGCGCCCGCCTTGGACGCGTAGTCGGCCGCCGTCCGGTACCGGTGCTGCTCCCAGGCCGAGCTGGCGAGGACCGCGTAGGCCTGGGCCTTGAGTGAGGATCCAGGGAACTTGTCGAGGAGGGCGTGGGCGTCGTCCTCGGCCCGGGCGTACAGGTCGGCGGATTCATTGAGCCCCAGGTGCGCCCCGCCAAGTCCCAGCTGCGCGCGGCAGAGCAGCAGGCTCTCCAGGATCGGGTTCGGCTTGGGCGCGGAGATCAGCGCGTCGAGCCTCTCGCCGAGCTCCGTGCGCAGCGCGCCGGATTCGGAGCTTCGCACCAAGAGCTGCAGGGCGATACGCTGGAGGTCCGGGTCGCTGCCGGTTTCGAGCAACTCAAAGAGCTCCTGGCGCCCCACCCCGGCCCCGGCGCCCGCTATGAGGCCAAGGAGGAGCCGGAAGTGGTCGGTCTCCGAGCGCTCCTCGGCCGGGAGGATCCTCAGCTCGGCCTGCAGCACGTCGACCGCCTGCTGCGTCCGGCCAAGCGAATTGAGCGCGATCGCGTACTCGCGGGAAAATCCGTATCCTATTTTCTGGTACTGGTAGGTCGCCGCATTCTTCTGGTCCGCGTCCAGCTGCGCCTCGCTCACGCTGCCCATCCGCAGGCGCACCTGCTCCTCGGCGAGGAGGAACCGGGCGCGCTGGAGGCTGTTGACCGCGTCCGCTGCCGCCTGCTGGTAGAGTCCGGCGGCGCGGACAGGCTCGCCGCCGGCGTCGGCGATCATGCCCTCCAGGAAGGGACGCCAGCCGCGCTCGACCGGGTCGAGCTCGTCGGGATGGGCGGCCGAGAGGTCGGACTTTGCCTGGTCGAAACGGCGCTCGTAGGCGGCCACGAGCCCGGCCCGCAGGTGCCAGCCGGCGCCCCTCGGCCCCTGATAGGCGTCGAGCACCCTGCCCGCCCCGGTCACGTCCCCGTCGTCAAGCAGCGCCGAGGCGAGCGCCAGCGTGAGCCGGCGGCTGTCCGCCGCTGGCTTGGCGAGCATCGTGCGGTAGAGCGATACGGCCGTGGATGGGAACCCAAGGGCCTGGGCTCGCTGGGCCGAATCGAGCGCGAGAACGTCCTCCCCGGGCGACGCCGACGGGGGGGGCGGGGCGAGCGGAACGGGCGGGCCGAGTGGCTCCAGGGCGCCCATGCACGCGGACACGGCTAACAGCGAAGCAAGGGCGGTCGTGATTCGCATGGAAGGCGGGTTAAACCTTGCCAGGCAACGGGCAACAAGCAACCCGGGATTGGGATAGTTGAAGGGCCATCGACCCGACTGACCCAGGGTTTGAGCCTCCTGTTCCCGTGGTAGCACCCGTCGTCGCAGCATGGCAATCCGTGATGGCGGCGTCGCTCGACGCACCGGCCACTTCGTTCTCGGATATTGCAGCCTCGCCGCGAACGGTCACGATTTGCCCGTGACTTTTTGTCAGTGGGAGCGTCTGTCCTCGGGGACGCCATTACGGCGCGCCAATCCGGCGCCGTCCAAGTGCCCCTAAACGATTTCAGCCCAAAATGTTAAAATGAACAAATTTCCGATTGAAACCGACCCCCCGCAGGCGGTTCCGAAGCTCGCGCCCGAATTTCCGGCGGCCGTGAAGAAGAAGAAGGGCAGGCGCGCGGTTCTCCTCACGTTGCTGGGCCTGATCCTCCTGGGCGTGGCCGCGGTCGTTTATCATCGCCACAACATGGCGCAGATCCCCGGCATGAGGCCCGGCGGACTCGCCGGCGGCGGCGGGCGCAGGGGCGGCGGCGGATTCGGGATGAACGGGCCGCTGCCGGTTCTCGTCAATCTTGCCCGCAAGAGCGACCTCAACATCGTCCTCGACGGCCTGGGGACGGTGACCCCGCTGGCCACGGTCACGGTCCGCACGCAGATCAATGGGGAGCTCACGTCGGTCAACTTCACCGAAGGCCAGCTTGTGAATCAGGGCGACCTCCTCGCAATCATCGATCCTCGCCCCTACCAGGTGCAGCTGGAGCAGGCGCAGGGGCAGCTTCTCGAGGCGCAGGCCCAGTACAAGGAGGCGCAGATCGACCTCGACCGATACCAGAAGCTCTCGACGCAGGACTCTATCTCGAAACAGCAGGTGGACGCCCAGCAGGCGCTCGTCTCGCAGTATGAGGGCATGGTGAAGACGAACCAGGCCGCCGTGGACAGCGCGCAGCTGAACCTCACGTACTGCCACATCACTGCTCCGTTCTCGGGGCGGGTCGGCCTCAGGCTCGTCGACCAGGGCAATTATGTGACGCCGGGCGACGCAACCGGGCTCGCGATACTGACCGAGGTCAGGCCGATCTCGGTCATCTTCACGCTCCCGGAGGACAACATCCCCGCCGTGCTCAAGCAGGTGCGCGCAGGGGCGACGATCCGCGTCGACGCCTACAACCGCGACAGCACCGTGAAGCTCGCGACGGGAAGCGTGGCGACCCTCGACAACACGGTCGACCCCACCACGGGGACGTTCAAGCTTCGGGCGGTCTTCCCGAACGACGACGACGCGCTGTTCCCCAACCAGTTTGTGAACGTCACTATGCTTCTCGACGTGCTGAAGGGTGCGACGGTGATACCCACTTCGGCCATCGAGCGCGGCCAGCAGGGCTCGTTCGTCTATGTGGTCGGGGCTGACAACAAGGTCGCGGCAAGGGTGGTCACCCTAGGAGCCGTGGACGGGGAACGCCAGGCCGTGCTCTCTGGGGTTTCGCCGGGCGACAAGGTCGTTGTCGACGGCGCCGACAGGCTCAAGGACGGCATCGAGGTGGTGCCCTCGTTCCCGACGCGCCCAGGCGCGAGCGGGGCCGGTGGCCCGGGCGCCCCGGACGGCGAGCACAGGCATCACCGACCCCCCAGTGGCAGCAATTGACGGCCCGCCCCTGAGCCGGCCCAGGCCTGGGTCCGCCCGATGAGCCCCTCCCGCATTTTCATCCTGAGGCCGGTCGCGACGACGCTGCTCATGGCGGCGATCCTGATCGTGGGGATTGTCGCCTACCGATTCCTCCCGCTCTCGGCCCTTCCCGAGGTCGACTACCCGACGATCCAGGTCCAGACGTTCTACCCAGGCGCGAGCCCTGACGTGATGACCTCGTCGGTCACCGCCCCGCTGGAGCGCCAGCTCGGCCAGATGCCCGGGCTGAAGCAGATGACGTCCTCAAGCTCCGCGGGCGCCTCCGTGATCACGCTCCAGTTCACCCTGGACCTGAGCCTCGACATAGCCGAGCAGGAGGTCCAGGCGGCGATCAACGGCGCGGGGAACCTGCTGCCGTCGGACCTGCCGGCGCCCCCGATCTATGCCAAGGTGAACCCGGCCGACGCGCCGGTGCTGACCCTGGCGCTCACCTCGAAGACGCTCCCGCTGACGACGGTCGAGGACCTTGCGGACACCCGCCTCGCGCAGAACATCTCGCAGCTGCCCGGCGTCGGCTTGGTCAGCATCGGCGGCGGCCAGAGGCAGTCGGTGCGCATCCGCGCCAACCCGACCGCGCTCGCCGCGTACGGGCTCAACATCGACGACCTGCGCACGACGGTTAACAACGGCAACCAGAACCAGGCCAAGGGCAACTTCGACGGCCCATCGCGCGCCTTCACGATCAACGCGAACGACCAGCTCAAGACGGCCGCCGACTACGAGAAGCTTGTCGTCGCCTTCAAGAACGGCGCCGCGGTGAGGATGAGCGACGTGGCGACCGTGGAATTTGCGCCGGAGAACAACAAGCTGGCGGCGTGGTACAACAGCACTCCCGCCGTCATCCTGAACATCCAGCGCCAGCCGGGCGCGAACGTGATCAAGGTGGTCGAGGGCGTCTACCAGCTCCTGCCCGCGCTCAAGGCCTCGCTTCCGCCGGCGATCGACGTGAGCGTCCTCACGGACCGCACGGTGACCATCCGGGCGTCGATTCGGGACGTCGAGTTCGAGCTTACGCTCGCCGTCATCCTGGTCGTCCTCGTCATCTTCGTCTTCCTGCGGAACCTTCCCGCGACGATCATCCCGAGCCTGTCGGTGCCGCTGTCGATCGTGGGGACCTTCGCGGTCATGTACCTCCTCGGGTTCAGCCTGAACAACCTGTCGCTCATGTCGCTCACGATAGCCGCCGGGTTCGTCGTCGACGACGCGATCGTCATGATCGAGAACATAGCCCGCTACGTCGAGAAGGGCGACAGCCCGCTCGAGGCGGCGCTCAAGGGGTCGGAGCAGATCGGCTTCACGATCATCTCGCTCACGATCTCCCTGATCGCGGTCCTCATCCCCCTCCTCTTCATGGGCGACGTCGTCGGCCGACTTTTCCGCGAGTTCGCCATCACGCTCGCGGTCACGATCCTGATATCGGCGGTCGTCTCGCTCACGCTCGTCCCCATGATGTGCGCAAAGCTGGTGCGCCACCACGACCCCGAGGACGTGCCGGCCTGGAGCAGGAAGGCAGGCGCGTTCTTCGACGGGGTCATCGCCCGGTACGGCACGATGCTCACGTGGGTGCTCGACCGCCAGCCGCTCACGCTTGCCGTGGCCGTGGCGACCCTGGTGCTCACGGTGCTCCTCTACATCGTCATACAGAAGGGGTTTTTCCCCGTCCAGGACACGGGCCTCATCCAGGTGATCACCGAGGGCGCCCAGTCGGCCTCGTACGAGGCCATGTCGGATCGCCAGCGGGCAGCCGCGAGCGTCATCCTAAAGGATCCCGCCGTCGAGAGCCTCTCCTCCTTCGTCGGTGTCGACGGATCCAACACAACGCTCAACACGGGGAGGATGCTCGTCAACCTGAAGCCCAGGGGGGACCGCGCCGACACGGCCTCAGGCGTCATCAGGCGGCTCAATGACAGCCTCTCCGGCGTCGTCGGCATCACGGCGTACATGCAGCCCGTCCAGGACCTGACGATCGACGACCGGATCAGCAAGACGCAGTTCCAGTTCGTCCTGCAGAGCGCGAACCAGGACGACCTCAACGTTTGGGTCCCCAAGCTCACGGAACAGCTCAGGCAGTTGAGCGCGGTGAGCGACGTCGCCTCCGACGAGTCAAACGGCGGACTCGGCGTCTACATCAAGATCGACCGCGACTCGGCGGCCAGGTTCGGGATCACGGCGGCGACGATCGACAATGCGCTTTACGACGCCTTCGGCCAGCGGGAGGTGTCGACGATATTCACGGAGTCCAACACGTACCGCGTGATCATGGAGGCCGACCCGGCGCTGCAGCGCTCGCCGGCGTCGCTCTCGTCGATCTACGTCCCCTCGGCGGCGGGCGGCCAGGTGCCCCTCTCCTCCATCGCGACGTTCGAGGAGCGGCCGGAGCCGCTCCTCATCAACCACCAGAGCCAGTTTCCCGCGAACACGATCTCGTTCAATGTTCCGCGCGGCGGCTCGCTCGGAAACGCGGTCAAGGCGATCCGCAGGGTTGAGGCGCAGATAGGAATGCCCGACAGCATCATCACGAGCTTCCAGGGGGCGGCGGACGCGTTCGAGAGCTCGCTGTCGAACGAGCTGTTCCTGATCGGGGCGGCGATCCTGACCATGTACATCATCCTCGGGATCCTCTACGAGAGCTTCGTCCACCCGATCACGATCCTCTCGACGCTGCCGTCGGCCGGGATCGGGGCCCTCCTGGCCCTGATGGCGGTCGGCAGCGACCTGGGGGTCATAGGGATCATCGGGATCATCCTCCTCATCGGCATCGTCAAGAAGAACGCGATCATGATGATCGACTTCGCACTCGACGCCGAGAGGAACGACGGGCTCCCGCCCCGCGAGGCGATCTACCAGGCGTGCCTCCTGCGTTTCCGGCCCATCCTGATGACGACGATGGCGGCGATCCTGGGCGCCGTGCCGCTCATGTTGGGCACGGGGATGGGCTCCGAGCTGCGCCATCCGCTGGGCGTGACGATCGTCGGCGGGCTGATCGTGAGCCAGGTGCTGACCCTGTTCACGACACCGGTGATCTACCTCGCGTTTGACCGGATCGCGGTGCGGTTCCGGGAGCGGGGCGCCCCGGCGGCGAAGCCGAGCGAGGCGGTCACATGAGCCTCTCCGAGATATTTGTCCGAAGGCCCGTGGCCACCACGCTCTTCACGGCGGGAATCATGCTCGCGGGCGCGGCGGGATACTCGAAGCTCGCCGTCTCGCCTTTTCCCCAGGTCGACTCGGCGACAATCACGGTCTCGGCCAACATGGCGGGGGCGAGCCCGGAGACGATGGCGACGACGGTCGCGACCCCCCTTGAGCGCCACCTGGGCACGATCGCGGACGTGACCGAGATGACCTCCTCGAGCTCCGTCGGGAGCACCAACATCACGCTCCAGTTCGGGCTGAACCGCGACATCGATGGGGCCGCGCGCGACGTCCAGGCGGCGATCGTCGCTGCTCGCGTCGACCTTCCCCAGACGGGCCTCCGCTCCAACCCCACCTACCGGAAGCAGAATCCAGCCGACGCTCCGATCATGATCCTGTCGTTGACCTCGAAGACCATGACCCCCGGCCAGCTCTACGACGAGGCGTCCACAAAGCTTGCGCAGAAGCTCTCGCAGGTGGCGGGCGTCGGCAACGTCGGTGTATGGGGAAGCTCGCTCCCTGCGGTGCGGGTCGAGCTGAACCCCTCGGCGCTCTTCAAGTACGGGGTGGGCTTGGAGGACGTCCGCGCCGCGCTCGCGGCCGCCAACGCCAACAGCCCGAAGGGGGCAATCGAGAACGAGACGACCCATTGGCAGATCTATGACAACGACCAGTCGAGGGTTGCGAAGGACTACAGGAGCCTCGTCGTCGCCTTCAGGAACGGCGCGCCGATCCGCCTGAGCGACGTGGCCGATGTCGAGGACTCCGTCGAGGACACGCGCAACCTCGGGCTCTCCAAGGGAAACACCGCCGTCCTCGTCGCGGTCAGCAGGCAGCCCCAGGCCAACATCATCGAGACGGTCGACCTGATCCAGAAGATGCTCCCCCAGCTGCGCGCGCAGATACCGCCCGCGACCCAGCTCGATGTAGCCATGGACCGGAGCACGACGATACGGGCCTCGCTGCGCGACGTCGGGCGCTCGCTTGCAATGGCCATCGGCCTCGTGGTCCTCGTCGTCTATCTCTTCCTTCGGGACGGCCGCGCCACGCTCATCCCGGCCGTCGCCGTGCCGGTCTCCCTCATCGGGACATTCGGAGTCATGTACCTGCTCAATTTCAGCGTGGACAACCTCTCGCTCATGGCGCTCACGATCGCGACCGGGTTCGTCGTGGACGACGCGATCGTCGTCATGGAGAACATCACCCGCCACATGGAGGCGGGCACGCCGCGGTTCGAGGCGACGCTGATCGGCGTCAGGCAGGTGTCGTTCACCGTCCTGTCGATGAGCCTCTCGCTGATCGCGGTCTTCATTCCCATCCTCCTCATGGGAGGCCAGGTTGGCCGCTCGTTCCGCGAGTTTGCGCTGACGCTCTCGATTGCGATCCTGATCTCGATGGTGGTCTCGCTGACGACGACGCCCATGATGTGCGCGCGCCTGCTCACCATCCGGCACCCGGGCGAGGTGCGCGCGCGCTTCCACAGGTGGACGGAGGCGGGCTATGAAGCGCTCCTCGACCTTTACCGCGACACGCTGGAATGGACGCTTCGCCACTCGTTCCTGATGATCATGGTCCTCGTCTGCACTGTGGGCATGAATATCTGGCTCTTCGCGATCATCCCGAAAGGCTTCTTCCCCGAGGAGGACACGGGAAGGCTAAACGGGGGCATCCTGGCCGACCAGACGGCGTCCTTCCAGCGGATGTCACAGAAGCTGCGGCAATTCATGCAGATCGTGCAGAGCGATCCGGACGTCGACGATGTCGTGGGCTTCACCGGCGCCGGGGGCCGGGGCGGCAACACCGGGATCATGTTTGTCGCCGCGAAGCCCCTGCGGGAGAGGAAGGCGTCGTCCGAGCAGATCATCGCCCGGCTGAGGCCCAAGCTCGCGCGCGTGCCCGGCGCGCAGCTCTTTCTCTTTCCCCAGCAGGAGACGCCCCACGCCGGGGGGCGCGTGAGCAACTCCGCGTGGCAGTACACGCTGCAGGCGGACAACCTTACGGACCTGCGTGAGTGGACGCCGAAGCTCCTCGATGCGCTCAAGAGCGAGCCGGCCCTGACCGACCTCAATTCCGACCAGCAGGACAGGGGGCTCGAGACGGACCTGGTCATCGACCGCGACACCGCGTCCAGGCTCAACCTCACCGCGGCCCAGGTCGACAGCACGCTCAACGACGCGTTCGGCCAGAGGCAGGTCTCGACGATCTATGAGTCGCTCAACCAGTACCATGTAGTCATGGTGGTCGCGCAGCGCTTCTGGCAGGAGCCCTCCGCGCTGAAGGACATCTACGTGAGCTCGACCGGGGGCGTCGTGACCGGGACCCAGTCCACGAACGCCGTGGCGGGCACGGTGACCGTGGCCTCGGCGTCCACGAGCGCGTCCTCGGCCTCCGCGGCGTCCGAACTCTCATCGTCCGTGGCCGCCGACACCGCCCGCAACGCGAGCATCAACGCGATCGCCTCGACGGGCCACGGCGCCGCGTCGACCGGCGAGGCCGTGAGCACGGTCCACGAGACAATGGTCCCCCTCTCGGCGTTCGCCCACTACCAGCTCGGGACCACCCCGCTCGCGGTGAATCACCAGAACTCGTCGGTCGCCGGCACCATCTCCTTCAACCTGGACCCCGCCGCGTCGCTGTCGGACGCGGTCACGGCCGTGGAGAGGCAGACAGCCGCGATTCACATGCCGACCTCCATCCACGGGTCCTTCCAGGGGACCGCGAAGACGTACCAGGACACGGTCAGCAGCGAGCTTGTCCTCATCCTGGCGGCGATCATCGCGATCTACCTGGTCCTCGGGATCCTCTACGAGAGCTACGCCCACCCCTTCACGATCCTCTCGACGCTTCCGTCTGCAGGCATCGGGGCGGTCCTGGCCCTCATGATGTTCAACCTGGCCTTCAGCCTGATCGCGCTCATCGGCGTCCTTCTCCTGATCGGCATCGTCAAGAAGAACGCCATCATGATGATCGATTTCGCGATCGACGCCGAGCGCAACGAGGGCCTGAGCCCCCGCGACGCGATCTTCAAGGCCTGCCAGCTGCGCTTCAGGCCCATCCTCATGACCACGATGGCCGCCATCCTCGGCGCGATCCCGCTGGCCGTCGGCTACGGCGACGGCGCGGAGCTGCGCCAGCCTCTCGGAATTTCGATCGTCGGCGGCCTCGTGGTCAGCCAGCTTCTCACGCTGTACACGACGCCCGTCGTCTACCTCTACGTGGACCGCGCGCGCCTCTGGTTCACGCGGGCATCGGTCCGGCTGGGAATTTCCTCCCACGGCGAGGACCAGGAACTGGCGCCGATCTGATGCGCCCCGCAAACGACTCAATGAAATTCCCGAACAGACGCATTCCGGAGAGAAATTGGACGGCGGCGCTCCGCGTCCTGTGCGCCGCCGGCCTCCTCGCGGGATGCGCGGTGGGTCCCGACTTCAAGAGGCCCGCGATGGCCGTGCCCCCTGCATTCAAGGAGGACGCCGGATGGAAGAGCGCCTCGCCCAGCGACGGAGTGGACCGCGGTCCCTGGTGGGAGGTTCTCGGCGACGCGCAGCTCAGCGATCTCGAGGTGACGGTCGCAACGTCAAACCAGTCGATCCTGCAGGCCGCCGCGAATTACGAGGAGGCCCGGCAGATCGCTCGTTCGGACAGGACGGCCTACCTTCCGACGGTGTCGGCCGCGGGCTCCGCGGGGAGGTCCAGGTCGCCCGCCGCCGTCTCGCCCACGGGCCAGGCCATCACCGCGTCCAATTATTCCGCGCAGCTGCAGGCATCATGGGAGCCCGACCTCTGGGGCAAGATCCGGCGCACCGTCGAGGCCGACGTCGCCGGCGCGCAGGCCGGCGCGGCCGACCTGGCGTCGACCCGCCTCTCCTCGCAGGCGGCCGTCGCCCAGGACTACGTGGACCTGCGCGCCGCCGACGACAAGATCAGGCTGCTTGAGGGCGCCGTCGCGGCGTACCGGCGCACGCTCAAGATCACGCAGGACAAGTATTCGGTCGGCGTGGCCGCCCGCAGCGACGTCATCACCGCCCAGACGCAGCTCGACGGCGCCCGGGCGCAGCTCATTGACGCTGGCATTGCGCGGGCGCAGCTCGAGCACGCGATCGCGGTCCTCCTTGGCAAGGCGCCCGCCGACTTCTCAATACCTAGAAGGGCCGACTTCGGCTTCACGATCCCAGAGGTCCCAGCCCAGATGGCGTCGACACTCCTCGAGCGCCGGCCGGACATCGCGGCGGCCGAGCGGGAGGCGGCCGAGGCAAACGCGAGGATAGGGATCCAGACGGCCGCCTATTTCCCCGACATCAGCATCACGGGCGCGGCCGGGTACGAGGGCGAGACCCTGAGCCACCTGATCTCTGAGCCCTACAAGTTCTGGACGCTGGGCGCCCAGGCAACGGATGCGCTCCTCGACTGGGGCCAGCGCCATGACCTCGTTCTCTCCGCCAAGGCGGCCTACGAGGCGAGCGCCGCAAACTACCGGCAGACGGTGCTGACCGCCCTCCAGCAGGTTGAGGACAACCTCGCGGGCATAAGGATACTCAAGCAGGAGGCGGCGGTCGAGGACGTCGCCGTGTCCGAGGCCGCGCAGGCCGCGCAGATCGCGCTCAACGAGTACGATGCGGGCACGGTCGACTTCACCACGGTGGCGGCCGCTCAGGTCACCGAGCTGACCGATCGCGAAACCGCGCTCGCGATCCGCCAGGAGGAGCTCAATTCGAGCATCGCCCTCATCCAGGCGCTGGGCGGCGGATGGAAGACGTCCGATCTCCCGAACCCTTGAACGCTAGAGCGCCGGCAGGGCGCGCTCAATCTGCGCACGGGCGGCCTCGTACTGCGCCGGCAGCTTGAGCTTCTCGCCCAGTGATTCCGCGGGCTCGTCGGTCGCGAATCCCGGTCCGTCGGTCGCGATCTCAAAGAGCACGCCTCCGGGTTCGCGGTAATAGATCGAGTGAAAGTAGCTGCGGTCCATGACCGGGCTCACGCTGAGGCCGGATCGTGCCAGTTTCTCTTTCCAGCCGAGCTGCACCGTCTCGTCGCCGGCCCGGAACGCGATGTGGTGGACCGTGCCCGCGCCCTGCAGCCCCGGGCGGCCCCCGGGCTGGACGAGGATGTCGAGCAACGCCGCGGTGTCGCCCTCCGGCGCCCGATATCGGAACCGGCCCTTTTCCTCGCCGATCATCCTGTAGCCCATCTGTCCGGCGACAACGGCGTCCGTGGCGTCGCGGGCGGCTTCAAGGAGGGTGACGGCGTGGAAGCCGCGCAGCGCATGCTCCGGTGGCACGGGGGAATTCCCCCACTCCACCGTCACCGGCAGCGGACCGGCCGCTGCCACAATCTCGAGGCCCATGCCGTCGGGGTCGCTGAACTCGATGACGCTCTCCGAAAAACGCCGCACCGGGCCGCGCACGGCCACCTTGGCTTCCTCAAGGCGCTGCTTCCACCATTCGAGCGAGCCTTCGCCTGTCCGGAATGACGTCACAACGGCCTGGCCCGCCCCCTGGCGGCCCCGGGGCATTCCCATCCACGGGAAGAACGTCAGTATGGTGCCGGGCGATCCCGCGCCGTCGCCGTAGTAGAGGTGATAGGTCCCTGGATCGTCGAAGTTCACCGTCCGCTTGACCAGGCGCAGCCCGAGCACACCCGTGTAGAACCGGTGGTTGGCCCGCGGGTCACTGCAGAGCGCGGTCACATGGTGGAGGCCCTTGATGGACGCCTTGGACATAATTTCGTGCGGACCCAATCAGGTGCCCGTCGCAGACCTCTCAACAATTCCCTTGAGCACGGCAAGCTCCTCGGCGTTGACCGTGTGCCCCAGTCCCTTGAAGATCGTCTTGGTGACCTGCGCGCCGAGCTTTGTGAGCACCACCGCACTTTCCTCCACGCTTTCCAGTGGGATGTGGGCGTCGTTCTCGTCGCACCCCAGGTAGACCGGCGTGCCGTCGAGACTTCCCGACACGCGGCGGGTGCTTCCGGGCGGTCCGATCACGGCGCCACTCAGGCCGACGATGCCCCCGTACCTGCGCGGGTGCTTGCACGCGAACTCAAGCGCCAGGCATGCCCCCTGGGAGAAGCCCGCGATGACGACCCGGTCGAACCGGATCCGGTTCTCCGACGCCTCGGCAACAAGGTTCGCGATGACCCCAAGCGCCGACGAAAGATACGGCTCGTTCCGCGCGATGGGCGCCAGGAAACGCTGCGGATACCAGGTGTTGCCGGCGGCCTGGGGAGCTATGAGCGCAACGTCGGGGCTGTCCGCGGCGGCCGCCTCCCCGAGCGAATAGATGTCCTCGGCCGACGCTCCTCGCCCGTGCAGGAGAATAAGCACGGCCTGCGCCCTTGCGAGCGGGGCGCCGCCCCTGATCACCTGCTGACGGTCATGGAGGATCACGATGCGCGCATCTTATAAGGAATGCCGGCGCGCGCAAATCAGCCGTCGAGACGGAGACAATCAATGGTCCCCTGACTGCTGGGTGACCGCCTCAAGGGCCTGCAGCGCCGCGGGGTTGCCGGGCGAGAGGCTCAGCTCCTCCCGGAATGCGTCCGCAGCCTCCCGCTGGTTGCCCGACCGCATCCAGGCCACGCCGAGCATGTGCCAACCCGGCGCGAAGTCCGGCTTCAGGCGCACCGCCTCCTTGAGCTCGGCAATCGCGTCATCCAGCCGCCCCGGCGTCATGATCAGGGCGATGCCGAGGTTGCTGTGCGCCCCTGCCATGTTCGGATCAAGGCGAATCGCCTCCCTGAACTCGTCCGTCGCGTCCGCCAGCCGCCCCGGCACCTGAGCAAGGGAAAGTCCCAGGCCATTGTGGGCCTCGGCGAAATCCGGCTTCAGCCGCACCGCCTCCTCGAACTCGCCGATCGCGTCGTTCAGACGCCCCGGCATCCTCCTTAGCGCGTTGCCCAGGTTGTTGTGCGCCTCGGGATAGTCAGGCCTGAGGCTGAGCGCCTCCTCGAATTGCGCCTCGGCTTCCCCGAGCCTGCTTGGGTCCCGCATGAGGGCTGCGCCCAGGAAGTTGTGGTCGACCGGGTCCTTCGGATCGATCTGGAGGGAAGCCTGGTACTGCGCGATCGCTTCGGGCAGGCGGCCGGGAAGGTCGGACAACGCCTCGGCGAGCCTGTCCTGTGTCGACTTCATGCCCGGACGGAGGCGCAGCGCAATCTCGAGGTGCTCCGCGGCCTCGGCATGACGGGCCGGGTCCTTCAGCAACGCGGCTCCTAGGTTCTCCTGGCCTTCGGGCGCGTTCGGGCTGAGCCGCAGTGCCGCCTTGAACTCGGCGATTGCCTCCGGCATGCGCCCGGGCAATGCCTCCAGAACGACCCCGAGATTGTTGTGCGCCGCTCCCGACTCTGGATTCAGGGCCAGCGCAACGCGGTAAAAGGTCACCGGGTCCCGGTACCGCCCGCACTGCTGCCATGTGAGGGACCCAAGGACGGCCACCCAACCGCAGGCGGCGCAATACGCCAGCCGGCGGACGCCAGCCGGCAGGCGCTCCGCGCCCATGGCCAGCGCTGCGGCGACCGGGACGACGAAACAGAGGATCGAAAGGTACTGCAGGTGATCCGCCACGTAGGAGAAGACGAACCACTCCACGTTGAAGAACCCGAGGACCGGAACGAGCGTCCCCGCGAAGCACAGGAACGCGGCAAGGGGCCCGCGCCTTCGCCGGGCGAGCAGCCAGAGGGCTCCTGCCACGGCAACCGCGGCCGCTGGATAGAGGTACTGCCACCACTGCGCGGCACTCACGTGCCACTTGGCGTAGAAAAAGGTCAGTCCCGACGGCCAGACGAGCTCGCCCGCATAGAACCACAGGGCCCGAGCCGCGAGCAGGATGCGCTCAACCGGCGCGAGCCCGAAGGCCGCCCCGACCCCGGCGAGAAGCGTGTGCTCCACCGAAAAAGTGATGAGGCTCGCGGCTGCGCCGAGCGCGAACCAGGGCAGGAGCGGCAGCACGTCACGGCGAAAATCGACGCGCCCACGCTGCCACCAGGCGACGACAAGCAGGGCTGCTGGAATCGTGACCACCACAGTCTTGCTCAGGAGCGCGAGCGCGAAAAGCCCCAGCGCCAGCCAATAACGCGCGGGGCGCCGGCTCCCGTCGAAATCCAGGTATGCGACCGCCGCGCCCAGGGCGAACACGGTCGAGAGCGTGTTCTTCTGCTCCGCGATCCACGCGACGGACTCGACGCACACCGGATGCAGGGCAAAGACGAACGCCGCGAGCCATGCGCCCGGCAGGCGCAGGCGGCGCATGAGAACGACGACGAGGCAGGACGCCCCGGCGTGGAGCAGGAAATTGACCAGGTGGTAGCCCGCCACGGCGTCGCCCCAGAGGCGGTGCTCCAGCCAGAAGGCCGAGTGGAGCACGGGGTAATACTGCTGCGTGGCGCCGACATCGAACCAGATGCGCCAGAGGCCGCCCAGTGACCGCAGCCCGGGCGCCGTTATATGGAGGTCGTCGTCAAGGAGGAGACCGCCGGCATGGGCCGGAAAATAGGCGATGAGGGTCGACGCGAAGAGCAGGACGGTCAGCAGCAGGTCCCTTCGGCCGTGCTGCGGGATCGATGCGTCAGGTGCGCGACGCCCGGACTCCATGCTCAAAAGGGGAAGCGGGGGGTGCCGCCGTTGCAAATCCTATTAAAATGGTGGCAAGACCCGGAATCGAACCGGGGACACAAGGATTTTCAGTCCTCTGCTCTACCAGCTGAGCTATCTTGCCGTGTGAAGATGAGCGGTGAGTACTAACTATTTAGCCAATGGGGCGACAAGCAATTTCGGGGCCGTTCAACCCTTTCGGCTCCATCTCTGTCCCACCAAAAATCAATCGATTTCACGTTCGATAGAACCCCGATCTCGGCTTGGCAAGATTCTCGGCAATTCAATCGCCATGAAGTTAGCCAAACGCGGAAGTTTCGTAAAATCTTCAATCGTTGGCATGACCGCATGGAAATCGAAGTTGTATTCCTTGGCGAGAGCCTGGGCTTGGTGAGATTGCCCAACTTCGATCGCATAGCGCATTGCGCTCAAGAGTGGTTTTTCAGCGGTAAGGCCAGCTCGGACAGCTTCTGTTCTCTCGTTGAGGAATGCGCTCGTGATTGGAATGAGGAGTCGAATGTGACGCTCGTCATTCGGACGCTGCGTTGCACCTAAATGGAGTAACGTTGAAATCTTGCCCTTGAGTAAGGCTGCCGGGTCCAAGAGACGCACTTGGCGTTCGCTAGCCGTTGTAACAACCGTTGAGAATTCAAGATCCGCAGGAGTCAATCCGTGCACGTCCTTCAGAACTTCGATCCGAAGGGGATCTTGACCGGGAATCTCTTTGGTCAGAATTGCTACCGCATGGGTTGACCGGACCGCATTTGTTGAGCCACCTGGAGTGAGAGTCTGGGCGGGTTGTTGATCTCAGTTCTGGTTGTGGTTGTTGGTGGGGACGAGAGCAAGCTCCAGGCGGAGGGAAGGCCCGGCTTGGCGG
>Ga0302325_10000335_pt1 | contig 133970 bp, 107 predicted proteins | sample Palsa_T0_2_FD_201948 | JGI IMG/M metagenome (GOLD analysis project Ga0302325, IMG submission 201948) | Peat permafrost microbial communities from Stordalen Mire near Abisko, Sweden - Palsa_T0_2 | ecosystem: Environmental > Terrestrial > Soil > Palsa > Peat permafrost | place: Sweden: Abisko...
CGCCACCCAATCGTACACCGGCTGCGCAGCCCCGGGAGCCATCCCACCAGGACAACCAAGCCCCGGCGTGGTCTACATTGGCTCACTATGCTTTTGGTCTTCGGGCGTGGAATATTTTCCTGCTGCAAGCACCCAGGTCCTCAATGCATATCCCTACCCGGGGCATGCGTTTACGGGATGGATCATTAATGGGAACTCTACCAGTTCCTATCTAGGCAGCCTGGTGGTTAACGGTCCACAAGCCCTTGCGCCAATGTTTGTGCCCGCCAAGCGAGTCTCGTTCCTGACGCAGCCTCTCGGGTTGCAAGTGCTGGTGGATCACACTCCGGCGCCCACCCGAACTATGGCCGATGTGCCCAGTTGTCCGAACAACGAGACGATTCCGGTGGCGGTGCAACTTGGCTTTCCGGCGCTCTGTTACGGAGATTTCGATTTCGCCCCTGGGTCCACGCACTTTATCAGTGGCGTAACTCCCCAGATGGACAGCGCTGGGCATTGGTGGATCTTCAGTGCCTGGAGCAATGGTCAAGCACAGAATTCGATTTACCAGGTGGACAACAACCCCAATTCGCCCGCTACATTAACGGCGGACTACGTTCAAGGAGCGGCAGTAACCTTCGTGACATCGCCGCCGGGGCTACAGCTCACAGTGGACGGCCTCTCCAATTACGACTCTTACGATTTCATATGGGGAGTGGGCACCACCCACCAAGTATCGGCGGCAACCACGCAGACCGGGCCGAACGGTCGAGCCTATACTTTCCTGAACTGGTCCAACCAATCCGGTGCATCTCAAACCATCTCTGTAGCTGCCAGCATGGTCCCGAGTGGATATCGCCTGACTGCTAACTATAGTGAATTAAGTCGAGTAGTTGTTCAAAGCTCGCCTCCTGGTATAACCCTGCAGGTGGACGGTACGAATTGTGTTACCCCCTGTAACGTAGATCGCCAAACAGGTGTGACATTTAATGTAAACGCTCCGACGCAGATCGCAATGGGGCAGGGTGCTCAACTCGACTTCAGTTCGTGGTCAGACGGCGGAGCCTCCAGCCATGTGATCACCGTCAGTCAGAACTATGCCACGGCCACGGTGACTTACAACACGCTATACCAGCTAAGCGCTAGCTCCAACCCTGGCAACGGTTCCGCCTTTAAATTCTCGCCCTCGTCGAGCAATGGGTTCTACACGCAAGGTACGCAGGTCAGTGTGACGGCGGTGCCGAATCCCGGATTCAAGTTCGGCCATTGGAGCGGAGATCTTACCGGCAGTTACCAGTCTGGAGTGGTCACCATCTCGGCGCCAGAGACTGTTGTAGCGCAGATGATTACAGTTCCCTATATCGCTCCAGCCGGTATTTTGAACGGCGTAGGGCCCACACCCTCGACCGCGGTAGCTCCAGGATCGATCATTTCGATCTTTGGCCAGAGCCTCGCGTCCGTGGTACAACTTGGCCCCGTGAACCCGCTAGCGCAATCTCTCGCGGGCACCACCGTCACTATCAACAATTCAATACTTCCCCTCATCTTCATTTCACCGACGCAGATTAACGCTCAGCTCCCTTCGAGTCTTGCGGATGGCAATTATACGTTAGAGGTCCAAAACACAGGACAACCGGAAATCACCGGAACACTAACCGTCGCGCGCGACGCCCCTGGTTTGTTCGTTTCAACCATCGGGTCGACGGCCTACGCAATAGCGTTCCACGCGGACGGATCCCTGGTGACTACCAGCAGTCCCGCTGCGGCCGGAGAAACCATCTCGATGCTGGGCACTGGATTCGGACCCTACCAGAAGCCGATATTCGATGGGTTCTTCCCGCCCAATCCACCGCCAGCTGTCGCTGACTCGGTGGTGCTCTCGGTCGGAAGCGCAAAACCGACGGCCGCTTCGACGGCGGCGCCCGGGTTTAGCGGCGTGGTCAGTACGAAATTCGAAGTGCCTAGCGGATTGCCGAGCGGTACTTCGGTGCCGGTGCTCGTGAGCATCAACGGAGTGGACAGCAATACCGTGATGTTGCCGATTCAGTAGGGGCCGGGAGCGGTTGGTCCGAGCGGCAAGTCAGGTCCGGATGCTGCTCATGATCAGAGCCACCAGATTCCACGCCACCAGAACGGCAAACAGGACATTGATGCGCGCCAGCAGTTGTCGCTTTCCCACGCGCCAGCAATAGAATCCGAGTAGCACCGCCAGGAACTTCACTATCAGCAGGCTCTCGATCGGGTTGGATCCCACGCTCAAGGCCAGCCGCACCAACGGGTTGCCTTCCCGGACGCCATTGACCAAAAATGCAATCGTCGTCAGAAAATCAAGTACTTGCAGGTATGAATATTGCCAGAGGAGCTGACTCAGCGGGCTACGTTCGCGAACGGCGGCGTCAGACTCAGGCATTCGCCTTAAAGTATAGTAGAAACCCCTAGAACAAAAGAGTACTGTCGATCCAGTACGTGGATCAGAGATCAAAACTCTGCCCGCGTCCGGGCGCTATTACTTCTACCCCGTAACGCTCCCGAATCGCCGTTACGAACGCCCCCTGCTGTTCAGGCTCACCGTGGACCAGGAAAACCTTCTTGAGCCCGCTGGCGATCGGTTTCATCCAAGCCAGCATTTCTTCCCGGTCCGCATGACCGCTCAAGGCGTCCAGCCTTTCCACCTCTGCGCGCAAAGGCATCAGTTCGCCGAAAATCGGCACTTCGCTCCTCTGCTCTTCAATCTTGCGGCCCAGCGTGTACTCGGCCTGGTAGCCGGTGAGCATAATCGTGTTGCGCGGATCGCCGATATTGTTCTTCAGGTGATGCAGCACGCGGCCGCCTTCACACATCCCCGACGCGGAGATGACCATGAAAGGACCATGCAGATCGTTCAGAGCTTTCGATTGCTCCACGTCACGCACATACCTGAGCAGCTGGAATCCAAATGGATCGCCGCCATTGGAAAGGAATTTTGCCGCCTCCTCGTCGTAAAGCTCGGGGTGTTTGCGAAAAACCTCGGTGACGTTCACCGCGAGCGGACTATCCACGAAAATCGGAAACTTCGGAATGGCATTGGCCTGGATCAGTTCGTGCAGTATCAGCACCAGTTGCTGGGTTCGCCCCACTGCGAAGGCCGGCACGATCATTTTCCCGCCTCGCCGATAAGTGCGGTTCACGATCTCCGCCACCTTCGCTGCCACCGACTGGATGGGCTCATGCACCCGGTTGCCGTAAGTGCTCTCCATGATCAGGTAGTCGGCCGGGGGCAGCGGCTCGGGATCGCGAATGATGGGCAATCCGGGACGGCCCAAGTCGCCTGTGAAGCCCAGCCGAACCTTTTTCCCGCCCTCCCCCAGCTCCAGCAGCATGGTTGTGGATCCGAAAATATGCCCCGCTTCGAACGATTGATAAACCAGACCGGGGCCGACCTGGGTTGGCGTATGCATCGCCACCGGGCGGAATAGCGGAAAGGTGGCTTCGGCGTCTTGAGTTGTATACGACGGCTGGATCAGCCCGTTAACCGCGGCGCCCGGAAGATTCAGCGATTTGCGTCGCAAGTTCCGTTTGTTCAGGAATATGGCGTCGTGTTCCTTCAGCGACGCGGAATCCTCCAGCATAGGCTTACACAGATCAGCGGTAGCGGCGCTGGTATAGATTGGCCCGTGAAATCCGTTCTTTACCAGCAGGGGAAGATTGCCGCTGTGGTCGATGTGCGCGTGCGAGAGCATCACCGCGGATACGTCTTTGCAAGGGAACGGAAAATCCCGGTTGCGTTCCTCGGCTTCCTTTCTGCGGCCTTGATATTCGCCGCAATCCAGCAGATAACACTTGTCGTCAACCACCAGTTGGTGCATGGAGCCGGTGACCACTTGGGCCGCGCCCCAGAATGTCAGTTTCATCCTCTCAAGAATACATCGCGGACTAAGGCGAATCCCCGATTGGTCGGCGATGCCCTTACTGATAAGTTCAGGTTGGGTACTCAGATTGGATGCTTAGGAAGCTGACCGTCCTCGGCGTGTTCCTGGCCGGGCTCGCCCCCTCCGCCTATCTGGCGTGGACGCTGCGGACCATGCCGCACCTGGGCTTCTATCACGACGACAGCATCTACTGGGTCTCGGGACGAAGCCTGGCCATGGGCGATGGATATCGCATTGAGAGCCTGCCGGGCCAACCGTACCAAACCAAGTATCCGCCGCTCTATCCCGCGCTGCTGGCCGCCATCTGGAAAATCGATCCGCAATTTCCCGCGAATCTTCCGCTCGCGACGCTCTTCTCCTGGATGTTATTGCCCTTATTTTTGGCCGCCCTCTGGTTCCTGCTGCGCGAATACGAATTCAGCCTGCGCGAACGATACGTCTTGCTGCTGATGGCCGCGTTGAGTCCAGTGACGGTGGTGTTCAGCTTTTCCTTGATGCCGGAACTATTGTTCACCGCGCTGCTGCTGGCTAGTTTGATTCTCGCCGAGCGCGCGATGAAGCCGGACGCATCGCGCTGGCTGGCGCTGGCCGCCGGCCTTTGCGGGGCCCTGGCATACCTGGCGAAATCGATCGCGGCGCCACTGCTGCTCACGGTCCCTTTGTGCTTCGCGCTGCGCAGGCATTACCAGAAGGCCGGGCTGTTCTGCGCCGCGATGCTACCCGCTGTCGTCGGTTGGCAGTGGTGGACGGCGCGACACCGGGCGCATTCCTGGGACTTGGTCACGTTGTATTACACCAACTACGTCGGCTTCCAACTCTACAACGTTCCCCTGCGCGATCTTCCGCTAGTGATCTGGTACAACCTGGATGGTTTCCTCCAAGGGGCAGGGAAGCTGCTGATCTTCGACCTGCCGTATGGCTCAAAGCATTTGGAGCGCGTGATTGCTATCGCGGCCATTGCCGGGTGCGTTCGCCTGACCATGCGCAAGCGGGCGTTCCAATATCCGCTGGCCGCTCTGGGGATGTCGGCGATTCTGCTGGTCTGGCATTTCCCGCCGGATCAGCGCTTCGTTTTTCCCCTCTATCCACTTCTGCTGATGGGGCTGGCCACCGAGGTTCGCAACATCTGCGCGGCGTTACGGCTGGCTTGGTCCAAACCAGCGTTGGCGGATCGCGTCGCGGTGGCCGGCTTCGGAAGCCTCCTGGCAGGCTTGGCCGCATTTGCGATTTTCTGCACCGTGTTCGGTTTGTCGCATGTAATCCCAGATCTATTCGCGACTTATAGAACCGATTTCGAAGCGCGCGAGCAAGCCTACCGGTGGATCGAGAGCAACATCCCACGCGATGCAAATCTGTATGCCTACCAGGACCCGGTAATGTTCCTCTACACCGGACACAAGGCTTGCCGTCTGCCGATTCCTCCGAAATTCCTGTATCACGGCGACGACGGCGGCATCGACAAACTGATGGGCTCGATGGCCGACTTCGCGCGCGGCCACCGGCTCGACTATTTGCTGCTTACGCCGGACGATTATTATCGCGACCTGGACGCCAAAGGCACGCACGGTTTGACGGAAGCCATGCAATCGGACGCTTTCCAAAAACTATATGGGACCAGCCACGTGGCAGTCTACAAACTGAATCCCTCCGTCGGCGCGACGGCCAGCCTGCGCCTGGGCCTATAGCGTACAATCACAGCAAGTGCCGGTTCGTTTTATTGTTCTTACTGCCGTCATCGCCATTTCGCTCTGCGCGCAGAAGAAGCCCATCACCATCGACGCGGTGATCCAGCAGAGCCATGAGAACGAAACGCCGCCCGTGGTGTGGGCGCCGGATGGAAAGCGCTTCGCCTTTTTTCAAGGCAGCGAGGTAAGGCTCTATGACATCGCCGCGAAAACGGAGAAGACGCTGCTCGCGCTCGACCCATTGGAAAAGGCCGCGGTCCCCGTTCCGGAACCGCCCCGGTTCGATTGGCAGAACCGCCGTGTCAGCGAAGACAGCCTGGAGTGGACTCGTTCGGGCAAACAGTTGTTGCTCAGCCTGCGCGGCGACCTGTTTCTCGTCTCGCTCGATAGCGGAGGATGGCAACAGCTCACCTCCACGCCCGAAGCCGAACGCGATCCCAAGCTTTCTCCGGATGGCGCGCGAGTGGCTTTTCGACGCGGGCATGATCTCTACACGCTCGAGATTGCGACACATCAGCTTTCGCGCCTCACCGACGATGGCAGCGCGACCCTGCTGAACGGGGAACTCGATTGGGTCTATCCCGAAGAGCTCGATCTGAACACGGCTTACTGGTGGTCGCCCGATTCCAAGCGCATCGCCTATCTGCAATTCGATATTACGCATGAGTTCGTATATCCCCAAGTGGCGCTTACCGGATTGCGCGCGGTCGGCGAGCCGGAGCGTTATCCGCAGGCCGGAACGCCTAACGCGGACGTGCATGTGGGCGTCGTTCCGGCCACCGGAGGCGCCACCCGTTGGATGGACCTGGGCGAGAGCCGCGGTTTTCTGATTTCGCGTGTGTATTGGACTCCCGATGCCACGCGGCTGGCCATCGAACGGCTCAATCGGGTTCAGAACCATCTGGATCTGCTTTTGGCCGATGCGAGCTTCGGAACAGCTCGTCCGATTCTTTCAGAAGCAGATCCTTATTGGATCAATCAAAACGACTTGTTTCATTTCGTTGGCAAGGATGAATTCCTATGGGGCAGCGAGCGGGACGGTAATTGCCACCTCTATCTTTACTCGCTCGACGGGCAGCAACGGAAGCGCCTCACCGAGGGCGACTGGGAAGTCACCGAGGTGGCGGGTGTGGATGAAGTTCATCAAAAGGTTTACTTTGTCTCGACCGAAGCAAGTCCTCTGGATCGAGAGCTTTACTCTGTAAAACTAAATGGAAAAGATCGCACTCGGATCAGCCGTGAACAGGGCACCCACCAGATCTCCATGGGCCCCACCGCCGAATACTATCTGGATACTTTCTCGTCGGTGACGGAACAGCCTCGGAGCGATGTGCATTCCAGCGACGGTGAGAAATCGTCTGGCTTTCGCACTCCCAAGACCGCGTTTTCCGATGAGTACGCCATGCAACCGGCTGAGACCGTGCAGATCAAAACGCAGGATGGGAAGTTGCTATATGGTCGCCTGATCAAGCCGGTCAACTTCCATGCCGGGGAGAAATATCCAGCCGTCGTGATTGTGTACGGCGGCCCTGGCGTGCAAACCGTGACCAATGCGTGGGACGCCTTCGATCTGGAAATGGCCCAGCCGCTGGCAGCGCGCGGCTACGTCGTTTGGGTCTTGGACAATCGCGGCTCTTCCGGTCGCGGGCATGCCTTCGAGACCCCGCTCTATCGGCGATTTGGCAAAACGGAGCTGGCCGATCAGCTGGAAGGCGTCCGATATCTCATCGCGCAGGGCTTCGTGGATCCGGCGCGCGTTGGAATCTACGGATGGAGCTACGGTGGATTCATGACGCTGTATTCGCTGCTGAACGCGCCGGACGTGTTTCGCGCCGGTATCGCGGGAGCGCCGGTAACGAATTGGCGGAACTACGACACCATCTATACCGAGCGCTATTTAGGGCTTCCTTCTGAGAATCCGGAAGGCTATCGCGCCAGTTCACCTGTGGACTACGCAGCGAAACTCAAAGCCAAGCTTCTGATCGTCCACAATATCGAAGACGACAACGTGTTATTCCAGAACACGTTGCAAATGTCGGATGCGCTGGAACAAGCCGGCAAGCTATTCGAAATGGTGATCTACACGGGAAAGAGCCACGGCGTTACTGGACCCGCGCGCAAGCAGCTGCTGGAAACGCTGGCCGATTTCTTCGATAAGAATTTAAAATGATGTGCGTGGACGCCGGTTTTTACCGGTGACCGCCGCCGCCCGCGTGTCCGCCACCACCACCACCGAATGAGGCCGCATGGCCGCTGAACCCGCCGCCCGATCGCGCCGTGCTGGCCCTCAATCCGCTGGAAGCTCCCCGCTGGGTGGCTACATTCGCCATCCGCGTGCTGCCCGCTAAACCATTCCTGGCGCCGCCGCCGTAGGAATATCCGCTACCGCCATAAGAGGGCGCATAAACCACCGTTGTTGGGCTGTAGTAGGTGTATCCGAATGGGCTGTAGCCGAAGCCTGAATACGGCATATAGGTGTACATTCCGAACATCGGATTAAACGCCCAACCGCCCAGGTATCCTGGGTATCCAGAGCCAGGGTATCCAAACCCAGATCCCAGTCCATAACCCAGGCCGCCGAAGCCCAAGCCGTATCCGCCGCCATTGCCGTAACCGCCGTATCCGCTGCCTGACGCACCGCCTGCCACAGAAGAGGCCGCAGCAACGTTGGCCTGCGCGACGTAACTGGCGCGCCGATCGCTCCAGCGATACAATGCGTCCTGGTCCTCAGCTTTGCGGTCGAAATTCTCAGCCATCAAAACTCCGGACAGATTGGTTTGCTTGCCGCCGTGCAGCGTCAGTTGACCGGATGGATCAGTCACCGCAGCTTCGCCTTCGAACACCTGGAAGCGCGCCGGTTCCGTATCTACCCGATAGAGACCTTGCTTCTGCAGCCGGATGGAATCCTTCTTGTACACCAGTTCGATTGCATTGTCTTTGGGGATTTCGTTGCTCTCGATGACGGCCGATCCTGAAAGCACTTCAACGCGGGTGTCGACCAGGCGCGTGGACAGCATCCGAATGGCGCTGTTTTCGCCCAAGCGCAGAAAAACGCCGGGGGTCAGCAGGATTTCCGCGCGACCGTCTTCGGTACGAAATTCCTGGTTCTCTTTGATGTCCGGAAATTGTCCGAACTTCGGCTCAACCGGCTTGTCGGCGAGGAAGGCGCGACCTTCCACGTATTGAACGACACCGGAATGAGAGGAAATCACGTACTGGGCGCAGGCCGAGCCCGCAACCAGGACGCCCAGGGAACAAACGGCCACCAGGAAGCGCATTGCTAAAGCTCCTTAGATAAATCCTGCACTTCTTTGTAACGATTGTCAACCCCGGCCAGCGACGAAAACTTCCCGGTTTTGAAGGATGTAGCTCGCAATGGGATCGAATTTGCGCTTTCCGGCCAGGCGCACCATCAGGGACAAAAGGGCCGCCTTGCGAAGGTCGTCCAATTCCAGGCTCAGCAGGCTGCAAACGTGCTTGGCCGTCCGTGAAACGTCGCCTTCGTGCAAGGCCCGCAGAAATGCCTTAATCGAACGCTCCATGCGCGGCGCCAGTTCGGGTTTCTCGGACAGGCCGTCCAAAATTTCCTCAATCTGGCGATTCAGCACCGCGTGGTCCAGCACACCGGACTCGGTCAGCTTCGAGCCGATTAATTGCTGGCTCCCTCGCTTGGAACTCTCCACCACCCGTTGCCGCAAAGAATGAAGATTGCTGGTTCGGTTTGCCATGTAGCTCTACCGCCTGAAACAATTCTCGGGCCGGTTGAAACAATTCTCGCTCAAAATGATTTGAACTTCAAGATGTTAACATCGGGTTGGACCCGTCTTTATGCGCTATCGCCGCGTGTTGATTGTAGCCTTTCTTATTGGCATTTGCATTCCCGCTCAGAGCGGGGCGCCGAACGCCGCCATTACGACGGAGGTGCAAGCTGCGCTCGATAACATCCGCGCCGCCGATCTCAGTGCCGATCTTTCCTATCTTGCTTCCGATGAACTCGCCGGGCGAGACTCGCCATCGCATGGCTTAGATCTTGCGGCCGATTATATCGCGGCCCAGTTCAAGAGCGCGGGGTTGGAACCGGGCGTCGGCGATAGCTATTTTCAGAACTCGTCCATGCTCGTGGAGGAGCCCAACTTCAGCAATTTCGAGCTGAAACTTTCCGCTGCGCACAGCCAGTTCTCGGCTACCCAGAAGGACGCAACGCTCAGTTTTCCCGTCGCTCTGGATTTGAAGGAAGAGCCGGTCTTCAAGCTGGACTTGAGCGACGAGGGGCTGGTGCAACATCTCACGGCCAGCCAGGTGGAAGGCAAGGTGGTGATCACCGAGATCGAACCCAGAACGCGCGAGCGGTATCGGTCGGCAGGTCGCGTGCTTCGCGAAGGCAAGCCCGCATTGCTCATCTTGGTAAATAAAAGAAGTAGCGCGTCGCCCGGCCGGCCCAGGCGACGGTTGGTGGATGCGGATGAATCGGGCACGGACGCGGCCACCCCGCGAGTGACCATCTCCGGCGAGGCGGCCGCGCGTTTTTATTCAGCCTTAAAGCCGGGCACAATGGCGACCGCCTCCGTACACGTCGCCGCGCCGCATCGCACGCCCGCCTCGCTCCGCAATGTGATCGGAATCCTGCGTGGCTCAGACCCGGCATTGCGCGACACCTACGTCCTGCTGACCGCGCATTACGATCATCTGGGCGTCCGTGCCGACGGCAGAATCTATAACGGCGCGAACGATGATGGCAGCGGCACGGTCTCCGTCATCGCAGCAGCGCGCGCGCTGGCCAAGTTGCCGCAACACCCGCGCCGCAGTATCGTCTTCATGACCTTCTTTGGTGAAGAGGAAGGTTTGATCGGATCGGAGTATTACGCCCATCATCCGGTATTTCCGCTCGCGAAGACGGTGGCCGATCTGAATCTGGAACAAGTGGGGCGAACCGATTCCACAGTAGGTCCGCAAATATCCAACGCCTCGCTCACCGGGTTCGATTATTCCGATCTCACCGGCTATGTCCAGCGAGCGGGAGAGAACACGGGAATCAAGGTCTATAAGGACTCCGAGGGTAGTGACCCTTATTTTTCCGCCAGCGATAATTATTCACTCGCCGAAGCGGGCGTGCCCGCCGAGACGTTGTGCGTGGCCTTCGATTATGCCGACTATCACGCGGTGGGTGATTCGTGGCAGAAGATCGATTACAACAACATGGCCAAAGTGGATCGCGCGATTGCGTTGGCGACGTTTCTGATGGCAGATAGCGAGCAGCCCGTGCGCTGGAATGAAGCGAATCCGAAGACCGCGCCGTTCGTCAAGGCTCGGAAGCAACTGGGCCAGCCACAGCCGGCGCCGAAGGAATAGCTTCTTCCAGCGGTTCGGCTTGTATCGGTTCAATGGCGCGGATTCCCTGCTCGGGGATGGCGACGCTAATGCGGCACTGGGCGCCGGGACATCCTGGATTGGATACGTCAATGGCGGCCGGCGTCAAGCCGAAAAATGGGGTTTCGCCCTGCGCGGGGTCTGCGGCGCCAAACAAGACCACGCGACGAATGGCCGCAGCATCGTAACGGTTCAACGCGCCCCATCGCGCGGCGATGCCAGCGCGATCTGCCAGCGTCTGCCGGACAAAGAGCGATTGTCCAAGGCCCGCCATCCCGAGCAGCAATCCCATAAATGCGCCGAGGATCAACGCAGATTCCACCAGCGACTGGCCGGCTTGTTTACGCGCCAGGGTCACTCAACACTCCCGGTCACCGGAAACGTCACCGTCGGCCGCCCGTCCAGCTTTACTTTCATGAACAGTGCGTCCACTTCGAAACCGCGCAGCGAAACCGTGCTGGCGTCTGGACTGCTGATCACCTCCACATGGTCGGTCATGAGGCCGGGAACCAATGGTTTGCTGCCTTCGCTTGGAGCGGGGTCTCCGTAAACCACCAGATTGCGCACTGCTTTGGCAACGGATGCCGCAGCTGCGGGATCGAGAGCCGTTCCGCGTGGTTGCAATGCGGCGTACCTTGCGCCGGCCCGCACCGCAGTCACCAGCGTGCCATAGGCGTAGAACGAGTATCCAATCTCGAAGATGCCGGCGAACATCACCGCCAGCAGGATCATCGATCCAGCGAATTCGATGAGCGCGCTGCCCCTCTGTTTGCTTTCGCCGTTCACTGAACCAACCTCACCGAGCTGTCCGTCTTCGCCGCCACGCTCGCGGCAGCCACCGTGCTTGAGCTGCGTGGCTGAAAGATTCTGAGGAAGATGATGGGCGCGGGTTCGGCAGCTACCACGCGCACGAAGCGGACGCCCGGCTGCTCAGGCCGCTCCTGCCATATCTTGTTGTCGGACGAGAAGCTGGTGGTGATGTTGGTGATGGCCTCGGTACCCATGTCCCAGCGCATGGCATGCGGCCCATCCGCGAGGCGTCCGGCTCCGCTGCGGGCGCGCGCAATGCCGGAGTCTGTTCCGTTCAATTCCATCGCGGCGCTCAAGGCCGCGGCATCAGTGAAAGATTGCAATTCGGCGCGAATCATATACATGCGCCCAATATCGATGCCCAGGCCCGCCAACCCGAGCAGCAGGGTCATCGCAATGGAGGTGACGATGAGGACAAAGCCCTTTTCGGACGTTGGGGGTTGGCCGGTACGCGATCGACAGACTGCCACGATCATATGATCGGCTGGAACAGCAAATTTCCTTAGGCACGCGACGGATGAGGCCCGGAAGGATAAGGGAAGTAGAGCTGGTTGCCGTCCGGGTCCGCGACGATCATAATCCGATAGCCCCACTCCCCGTCCTTCACAGCCACGCCGCGCCCTTCTAATTCCGCGCGCAAGGCATTCAGAACGGCGCCATCGAGTGAGATGAATATCAGGCCCTTGCCGACCTTATCGGGCCATTGAGAAGTGAGGATGAGCTGGCAGCCCTGACGGTCGACCTGCGCCACCCGCGCTTTCCCCTCCTCCTCATATCGCCACGCTTGTGTGAACCCGAGCTGCTTCCCATAAAACTCGACAGCCGTGTCGATGTCCTCTACGAACAAGACTGGCCGCGCGAACCATTCGTTGCTCATGCGAGTAAGAATAACTCCGCGCAGACGCATGGCGCTGATGCCAGGGCACATAATCCGTCGGTAGGCCCCCGCAATTCGGCTGGAGAGCCAATCGGAATGGATCCACTTTATCGGTGCAAGCATGGGGTGGCGCACGCAATCTTGCGTGCCGCGTTCACAATCGTGTGAACGATTCGGGATTCCCGCAAAAAGTGTTGGCACGATTGCCAACACGGCACGCAGGAGTGCGTGCGCCACAATACGGGCCTTACGGACGGATTACGGTTTCATTACGTGCCGCCGGATAGGAAACGCACCGGCAGCCTTAGTTGGTGGTGATTACCGGCTTCCGTCGATGATAGCCGGGCCGGTACTGATAATGGCACACCACGCAGGCGGCGTTGAGCGAGTCATTCAACGCTCGAATCCCGTCCACATCCTTAGCCTGCGCCGCCTTGTACGCTTTGGCGCCGATGTCGATCAGCATCTTCGACTCCAGGATCCAATTCTTCTGATCGCGCGCGCGTCCATCCATCATCAGCAGATTCCCGGATTCGGCCAGCATGAGAGCCTGCGTACGCAGCGTGGTCCAATCCTGCGCAGTCTTCGGCGTGTCGCGGTCCACATAGAAAATCGCGTCGGAGGTCGGATAAATGACGTCGATCATCAACTGGCGCATGGTGCCCACCGGCTGAAACGTCGTGGGGGCTTGCGCCATGGCGGCCGCCCCGGCGACCAAGAATACGACGAAAACTCGCATTGCGACCTCCCGATCGAAGTGATTCTACCACCTCGCATGCTATAAAATGACGGCCAGCATGATTCGAGCTTGGATATTTGCGGCGCTGGCGCTGAGCGCGCCCGCGCAAGTGGTGAAGGACTTTGTTCCCGTAACGCAAGAGATGCTATTGCATCCCAGCCCGGACGATTGGTTGATGTACAGCCGCACCTACGATGCGCAGCGCTTCAGTCCACTGAAGCAAGTGGATCGATCCAACGTCGGCCAGCTTCGCATGGCCTGGACGCGCGGCCTGGGGCCGGGAACCAGCGAGACCATTCCGATCGTTCACAACGGGGTGATGTACCTCGTTGAGCCTGGCGCCATCGTCGAAGCGCTGGACGCCACCAACGGCGATCTCATCTGGGAGTACAAGCGCAAGGTTCCAGCGGCCGCCGCGAGCACCGCGCGCACCAAAGCGCTGGCCATCTATCAGGACGTGATTCTGTACACTGCGCCCGACGGCTTTGTGGTCGGCCTGGACGCGCGCACCGGCGAGCAACGCTGGCAAACCAGCACCGGCGAGGCTCAGAACACTTCCGGCCCCATCGTGGTGGATGGCAACGTCATCTCCGGCCGAGCCTGCGGAAAGACGCGCGACACATGTTTCATCGCCGCGCAGGACGCGCTCACCGGAAAAGACATCTGGAAGTTTTACAACGTTCCCGCCCCCGGCGAACCCGGCTCCGAAAGCTGGGGCAAGGACTTCAAGGACACCAACCGCGCCTCCACCTGGGGACTTCCCGGCACCTACGATCCGGTCCGCAAGACGCTCTACTGGGGCATCGCGAACCCCATGCCCGACCCGCGGCTGGAGCGCCACGGCGGCGACCCCGATGGGACCCCGCGCACCGCGCCGGCCGATCTTTATAGCAACTCCACCGTCGCTCTCGATCCAGCCACCGGCAAGCTCAAATGGTATTACCAGCACCTGCCCGCCGACGATTGGGACATGGACTACACGCACGAGCGCACGCTGGTCCGCGAGAAATTCAACCCCGATCCCAAATACGTGAAGTGGTTCAATCCCGACATTCCGCGTGGCGAAGAGCACGACGTCGCGGTGATGGTGGGCGAAGGCGGCGGAGTCTTCGAAATCGACCGTGGCACGGGCCAGTTCCTATGGGCTACGCCATTTCCGTACGATGACCCTCTGTTTCTCATCTCCAACATCGACGGCAAAACCGGCAAGGTCACCATCAACTTCGATCTGGTCAACAAGAAGCCGGGCGAGGAGCACGTCATCTGTTCGTACAATACGCGCAGCTTTTGGCCAACCGCCTACGATCCCGATACGAATTCGCTGTATGTGCCCTACATCGACAATTGCCTCGACATGGTGTCGTCGACGACGGAGCCGAAACAGCCCGAGCGCCGTAAGCCCGTACCGCGTCCGGGCTCCGATCCAAACGCGCTTACCGCCATCGGCAAGATTAACCTCGAGACCGGCGAGGTTCAGAGGATTAACGTGGGTCGCTCGCCTTCCGATGGAGCGGCCCTGGTTACTGCAGGCGGCCTGCTCTTTCAAGGCGATCTGAATCGCCGCTTCCGCGCCTTCGACGCCGCGACGGGGAAGAAGCTCTGGGAATCGATCCTCGGGGGATCCATTTCGGTGAGCACCATCACCTACGCTGTCAACGGAAAGCAATACGTCGCGGTCATGACCGGCAATGGCCTGTTGGATGGAGTGCTGCTTGGAGAAACTCCGGAGCTGCATCCGCCGCGCGGGATCAACGGAATCTATGCCTTTGCGTTGCCTTAAGGGACTGCTGCTGGCCGCGATTGCCGCTAGCTTGGCGCTCGCTCAGAACACCGGCGCCATTACCGGAACTGTCTCCGATCGCAGCCAGGCAGCCATTGGCAACGTTGCCATTCAAGCGAAGAATTCGGCCACGGGCGCTACGATTTCGGCGCAAAGCGATTCCAAGGGGAACTACGCGCTGTCCGGTCTACCGGCGGGCGCTTATCAGCTAATCGCCGCAGGGCCAGGGCTCGCGCCCTTCGTACAACCCAGCGTTATCGTCGAAGCAGGGAAGACCATGCACCTCGACATTCGTTTGGACGATGTGCAATTGAACACTTTGGGTGAGGATCGTGCTTATTACGCCGCGCTGGCCGGCGCGCACGACGTGCCTCGTGGTCCCACGCCTCGCACGCCCGACGGCAAGCCGGACCTCTCCGGCGTCTGGCTCCCTTCCTTCCCCACCGATTTCGGAAATTCGGAGCCGCTGGCTTGGGCCGCCGCGCTCATGAAGGAACGCCAGGTGAATGGCGGCAAGGATATTCCATCGTCGCGCTGCTTGCCACTCGGCGTCGTCATGTCCACGTTCCTCTTCCCTTACGAATTCGTCCAGACTTCGAAGCTGCTGGCGATGATGTATGAGGGCGAATTTCCGCGCCAGATTTTTCTGGATGGCCGCGCGCATCCCAAGGATCTGAATCCCTCCTGGCTCGGTCACTCGATCGGCCATTGGGAGCAGGACACGCTGGTGATCGATACGGTTGGATTCAACGGAAAGGCCTGGCTCAACTTTGACGGCCATCCGGCTTCGGAGCAACTGCATGTTATCGAGCGCTATCGCCGGCCGGACTTAGGACATCTGCAGTACGAGATCACCATCGACGATCCCGGCGCGTACTCCAAGCCCTGGACCATCAAGAAGGCTTCCGATCTCTCTGGGGACGACACGCTCATGGAGTACATCTGCAACGAGAACGAACGCGACCGAAGCCATATGGCCGGCAATTAATCTGTCGCTAGTATCCGTCGATAGATCTCATCGGGCGACAAGCCCGCTGCCATGCCACTACGATATTTCTCGCGCAAGCCATCGCGGATCGCATCGTATTTCAGCCAGGTCTTCACCGTTTGTTCGGTGCGCTGGACGGTTCCATCGATCTGCAGAATCAGCATTTCGGTCTGGTCGGTGCGGAAATCGCCGTCCACTTCGCCCTTCTTGCCGCACACCAGGATGGTCTGTGCCGGCTCGAAGCCGCGCGTGGAATGGTTCAGCGTGATGTAAGAATCACCTAGGTCGATTTCGCGATAGAAGGCGCGGACCAGTAGCGTGCTTCCATCCTCGCGCGGGTACTCGACCGCCGTCTCCAGTTCGTAGCCGTTCGGAATATCGCGGCTGGCCAAATTCACAATGTGGGGCTCGGACATTGTATTCATTCTTGCCTATTACACCGAGACCGGCAAGCTCTCCACGATCACTGCGCCGCGAACGATCCCTACTTGTTGCTTTGTGCGAGGTCAGATGCAGGCACGCGACAGAGGAAGTCCGAATCGGAGCCGTCTGGCCGGGAATGAAATGGCCAGCTTCGGGAAGGTATCGAATCTCGGCTTGCGGTACGTTCCGCTCCAGCCGCCGCTTGGTCTCCGTAGAATCGATGAGCACGTCTTTGCCGCCGACGACCACGAGCATCGGCATCGTCAGGCGCCGGAGAGCAGCGTCGCTGAAGATGGGGAGCTTCACCATGCGCCGGCGGAAATTCTTGTGAATCAGCGCGAAGAACTCCAGGAAGTACCGCTGGGCAGGGGATGGATTGGCCGGTGCGCGTCCCAGCACCAATTCCGCAGCCTTGCGCCTGCCCCAAGCACCCAACATACGTAGTCCAAGCGTTTTGAAGACAATACTGATTTTCTGCCGCCCAACTCCGGCGGGGCACAGCACGGCCACGCTTTCCACCCGGTCCGGCCTTCTCGTCGCATAATCCAACGCCAGCCATCCGCCCAGTGACACGCCCACCAGCGAGGCGCTGGCGAGCGCCAACGCTTGCAGCACATCGTCCAGCCAAAGCGCATGGGCTTCCGACGACAACGGCGGGCGCGACGGCGCGCTCAAACCCGCGTCGCCAATCATGTCGACCGCGTACACCCGAAAGTGCTTCGCCCGATGCCACGAGGAACGTCTCTCCCTCGCGCGTCGGCACGCGTAGCTGCTGGCTCGGCACCGGCCAGTGTTTCAGCAGTTCGATGTAACGTTCACGAACCGCTCGCTCGCCTTCGGCGGATTTGTAGACGCTCGTCATCGGTGCTATCGCTCGCTCTCTAGCAGGCTGCTGAAAAAGCCTTTCCATCGTCGAGGATCGCAGGCGAAAGCGCCTACGCCACACGTGCAGTCAACGGTTTACGATTCCTGTGTAGCGCGGACTTTAGTCTGCCAAGGCTTTTTCAGCAGCCTGCTAGAATGGCGTTGATGAATTTAAGGTAGGAGGCGTTCTTGTCCAGGTCGCCGACTAGAATGATTTTCAATCGTGCGCGCTCGGCATTGTAGATCGTCTCCACGCGGATGCCGCTGGCGCCGCCGATGAGCGATACGGTAAGGCGATTCGCCGTCTCCGGGCTGATGGCATCGATCTCCACAATGCTCGAAACCTCCACCTGGCGCGTGCGTTGAACCGGCTCAGGAGGCGGCTCAGGCCGCCCAGTCATGGCCTCCAGATCCAGGCGCGCGATGCGGTATTGTTTGCCGATCCGGACGGCCTTCAGACGCCCTTCCCGAACGTAGGATCGGACGGTCTTCACGTGCAGGCCCAGGCGCTCGGCCACTTGCTCGACGGAGTACAGCTCCTGCGCTGGTGTCATAAACAGACCATAACATAGATCTGTTTAGGGAGCAATAGAGAACTATAGGGAAGTTTAGAGAAGTTTAGGGACGTTTGATCTTGAGGCGCCGCATCCGGCTGCGCAGAGTGCTGGGATTCATCTGGAGAATGGCCGCCGCACCTTTGGGCCCCTCGATCACCCAACCGGTGGATGCCAGCACGCTCTCGATATGCTTCCGTTCGGTGGCTTGCAAGCTGCGCGAGTGGTTCACCGGATGCCCGCTGGATTCGGTCACCAAGAGCGGCATGTCCAGAGTATCGCCCGGACAGAGCACGATGGCCCGAGCCAGAAAATTCTCCAGCTCGCGGACGTTGCCCGGCCAATCATACGCCACCATTTCCTGCATCATGCCTTCGGAGATGCGTTCCACGCGCCGGCCGAACTGCCGCGACAAACGCCGCACGAAGTGCGCAGCCAGCAGCGGGATGTCGTCGCGGCGCTCGCGCAAGGCCGGCACCTCCACCGGCACCACCAGCAGCCGATAGTAGAGGTCCATCCGGAAGCGGCCTTCCCGCACCAGCTCGGCGAGATTTCGATTGCTCGCCGCAAGCAGCCGGACATCTACCTTCACTGTACGGTTCGATCCAACAGCCTCAAACTCGTGCTCTTGCAGAACTCGCAGCAGTTTGGCTTGGGTTTCGAGCGGCAGCTCGGTCACCTCATCCAGGAACAACGTGCCTCCATCGGCATATTCGAATCGGCCGACGCGCCGGTCGCTTGCCCCGGTGAACGCGCCCTTCACGTGCCCGAAGAGTTCGCTTTCAACTAATCCGGCCGAGATAGCCGCGCAATTCACCTTCACCAGCGGCCGGTTGCTTCTCGGACTCAGCTCATGAATCGCACGAGCCACCAATTCCTTTCCGGTTCCCGTTTCTCCGGAAATCAACACCGTGGCCGACGTGGACGCCACCAGGTGAATGCGCTCGGTGAGTTCGCGAAACTTAGGCGTCGCGCCCACCATCTCGCCCAGGTTGTGCTCCGACCGTATTTCATCCAGAAGGTAGGCGTTATCCTGCTCCAAGCGCGCTTGTAACGCCGTCAGTTGCTGCAAGTGGCCCTTCAGCTCTTCGTTCAACCGCAGCACTTCGGCTTCGGCCTCTTTGAGCGCGGTGATGTCGCGCGCGGTGGTCCAAACCGAGTGCAGCATCCCATTCTGGATTACTCCAGTGCGCGACATCAGGAGATGACGGTCATGGAACTTTCTCTCCACTTGGGAGGATTCCCAGTTGCTGCGGATACCGGCGCGCAAACGTGAGCCAAATTCAGGATCCGAGCGTGAGCTGATCACCTCCAGACGCGCTCCGATCAGTTCCTCGGCCTTGGCAAAGCCGAAAATCCGTGCAGCTTGATCGTTGCAGTCCGCCACATAGGTGTATTTGAAAAAATGCTCGATCTGCTCGGCTTCCGGCAGATCCATCGAAAGCGGCTGCTCCAGCTTGCACCACATCACGCCTTCGTTGGAGTGCTCGACGAAGGTTCGAAAGCGCTCCTCGCCGTGCGCCAGCGCCTCTTCGTAATTCTTACGCTCCAGCTCGGTTCCCGCGCGCGCCGCGAAAATCTTCAGCAGCGCTTCAGCCAGCTTGGGGTTAGCCAGCGGCCTTTGAGTGACGGCGCAGATCAGGCCCAGGCTGCGCCCGCTCGAATCCACCAAAGGCGCCGCAACATATCCGTCAGCGCCTATCTTCACCAAGTGCTCATCTTGAGGAAAGAGCCGCTGGACGCCGCTCGGGTAGGAACAGACGTGCTGTTCCAGCACGTGAGCGCACGGGGTGCCGGCGAGATCGTATTCGAAGTCCAGCCTTTCACCCGCGGGAGCGTGCGCGGCCAGCGTCGCGATTCGTTTGCCATCCGGCTGCAACACCGCCACCAACACGTAGTCGGCGTCAAGGGCGCCCGCCAGATGCCGCACCAGCGAACGGAAGAAGGCCTCGCCCGTTTCGCTGAACACAACCTTCGCGATCTCAAAGACCAGATGCTCGAGATTTCGGTCTGTTTCAATCGAGGGGCTCATAGCCCTCCGGAGGCGTGGCGTTGGAGAAACTTGGCCTAATTGTAGACGAGCTAGCGGCCGCGTGCAATGAGTCCTGGCATTAAGCTTCGCATGGACCCGGTTTTGGCATCCCGGTCCAGCCGGTCCAACGCGAGAGGACGTAGCGCATTTTGTCGAAAAGAAAAGGCTTTGGCACCACATCGTTCATGCCGCCCTTTAAGCATTCTTCGTGCGCTCTCCCCGAAGTGGTTCCAACGATGGGCGTGGCCTGGCCTCCGGGCATGGTGCGGATGCGCGCAGTGGCTTCGATGCCGTTCATGAGCGGCATCTGCCAGTCCATCAGGATGAGGTCATAGTCGCGATCACGAAAATGATCTACGGCTTCGGTTCCATTGGTCGCCACGTCGACCAGGCAGCCGAGCTGCTCCAACATCATGCGCGCCGCTTTTGCGTTGACTTCGTCGTCTTCCGCCACCAGCACGCGAATCTTCTTAGAGGACATGAATCTCCTTGCAACATGAAGGTGCAAATGGAGTTCCACTTCTAAGTCACTGAAATGTAATAATCCCGCGAACGCAGCCGTGCGATGTCGTGGCCCCATCTCGTGGGTTCCGCGTTAATAAACGGGGGTCATACCCAACGGCGCCAGACTCAAGGACCGACCTGGCAGCCCAGTCCCAGCGCTGCTTGCTCGACGCGTTGCACATCGGTGGCGTTGCAAACACCATCGCCGTTCAAGTCGCCCGCGCCGCACGCGCGAAGGCCGAGCGCGGCATCGATCTCCAACTGAACGTCGAGGACATTGATGACGCCGTCGTCATTCAAATCGCAGGTCGCAGCCTGGCCGGAATTCGCGTTCACCATCATGGGAGAAACATCCACAACCTCGAAGTCGGCTCCGGTGATCTGGTCCAGGTTGTGAAGATCGCTATCGTTCCAGCGCGAGTCTGGAACGCCCGAAATGTACCAGGCGCTGCCATTGTCTGCGATCATCATTCCGTATTTTTTCAGGGCCGTCAAAATGATCTGATTCTGCGCCGAAAAGCTCGAAATGTCGTAACTCGCTTTGAGACGAAAACGAACCCCCATGGGCGGGTACTCCGCACTCGTCAGGCTGGACGCGAAGTGCCGCGCCGGCCACACATATGCGTCCTGGGTCTGAGGCACTGTAAGGCGGATCGCGTGCGTAATTACTCCGGCCAGCACTTCGTCGTACTTCATGAGTCCGGGAAAGACCGCCAGACCAGCGGCATCCGCCGAAGTCCATCCCGCCGTACGCAGCGCGTTCGAAGTCAAATCGAAAATGGCTCCCGAACCCGCCTCCCAACTGGCCGACTGCGGATAGGCCGACCACATTTCGTACAGAATGCAATTGGTTGTATCCACCGAGATGACGTGCCTGTCTCCCGTGCTGGTGCTGCCGCCCTCGATGGGCGCGGTCAACGGAATGCCGTAGGGCCCGGGATCGCTTTCACTCTGATAGGTGAATGTGGCCGGATAAAGAGTTTGCGTGCCCGGCACGGTCACGTAGGGGATGCCGTTCGGCTCGCCGTCATAAACGGTGCCAAAATCGGGGTGCAATGTGACGCTCTGTCCGATGGTGTTGACGTAAGTGGCTGAATTGGGCGAGACGGGCAATTGATCCACCGGCATGTTCCAAATGTTGTTCGCCGGGAACACGGGGCAGGAGCCGATGGTTGGCGATTGCGCCCAGGCAGCTCCGGCTAAAACAAGTCCGGCTAGAATAAATCCAGCTGGAATCAACTCAGCCAAAATGCCCCAAGCCAGTATCACCCGCACTGGCTTTCTCGTAGTCACCGCCCCAGTTTAGTTCCCCAGCCCCGGCGAAACACCTGAGGAAACAACTGACCCGCTATGGTTTTTCGTCTTACTTATTGTCCGGCGGCAGCGCGCCGTTCGATCACCGGCAGCACTCGCCCTACGGACCCGCTCGGCGTATTCACGCCCAGGAGTGCGGCCAGCGTAGGCGCGATATCGGCAGTGCGGACGTTTTCGTCGTAACGCCCCGGGCGAATTCCGCGCCCGAGCAGAATCATGGGCACGTGCGTATCGTAGCTGAAGGGCGTCCCATGCGAAGTGCCTTCCTTGGATGCCAGCCAATAAGGTTTTTGAACGATGAACAAATCGGCTGCCCGCCCGCGATAGTATCCACGCTCGATCAGCGTTCCAATCGGATCACCCGCCAGATTCTCATGTTCCAGTTGCACGCCGGTGTAGACGCGGAATATATACGGCAGCTTTCTCACCGCTTCCGCCGCGGTCTCTTCGGCCTCGGCCAGGATCGCGTGCTTTTGACGCAGCAGATCGTGATCCAGATAAGGGGCCAGCTCGGCACTGCCGAGAATCCACTTACCCGGCCCATATTTCTCGCTGAGTGCGCCCTCGATGGATTGATTCACTTGATCGCGAGAAAATCGCCCTGCCGGAATTCCACGCTTGGTCAATTCCTCGGGCTTCGGCGAGACGCCATGATCGGAGCTGAATACCACGACGAAGTTACCGGCTCCGGCTTCCGCCTCCACCGCGCGGAGCAATTTCCCGAGCACGCGATCCGTCTGAATGCACATCTCGCGCACTTCGGGCGCATCCGGCCCCACTTGATGTCCAAGCAGATCGTTACTCGAGAAGCTCACGGTCAGCACATCCGTCCCCGAATGCCGTCCCAATCGTTCTTCTTGGATGGCCGCTTCGGCGAATGCCTCCAGCATTTCGTTCCCGTAAGGCGTGGCGATCATCGCTTCGTAATACGGTTTCCCCAGCACCGAGGGAAGCGCCCGAAATGGTGCGGCACTCGCTCCTTCGCCGCCCGGCATCCATTTCGCCGACGCGTATTTGCGGGCTGCGTCGCTCTTGTTGAACGCCTGCACCCACGCCGGCAGCTCTTTCATGTAATACGTGCTGCTGACGAATTGTCCTGATTCGTGTTCGAACCAGTAAGCCGCATTGGCCGCATGCCCGGAAGGCAAAATCGCCGCGCGATCCTTCAGCGAAATTCCGATCACCGTGCTATCCGCCGCGCCCGTGGCCTTGATCTCATCCCCCAGGGTGCTGGCGATCAATCGCCTGGGTGACGATCCTGAGCCTCCGCTGCCGCCCAGAAGCTTGGTGGCATCGTCGGACACGCTGGTGACCATCTTGCCGCTCTCGCGGTCGAACCATTCGTTGCCGACGATGCCGTCAATGGCCGGAATGGACCCTGTCATAAATGCACCGTGGCCGACTGCGGTTACGGTGGGAAAATGCGCCTCGTGAGCGTCGGTGAAGAATGCGCCGCTATCGTGGAGCTTGCGTAGCCCGTCTTGATACGACGCGTCGAAGCGCGTCATATAGTCATACCGGAATTGATCCACAATAATCGCGACCACCAGCTTGGGTTTGGGGTTTGGCGTGTTGGCTTGCGCGAATAGTTGCAGGGACCCGGCGGCGAGAGTGATGACTGCAAGTATGCAAAGCCGGCGTCGAATGGATTTCATAAACTGCATCCTTCGATCATGGCAAAAGAGCAACGGCTCTGGTGAAACCCGCTGAGCCTCCGCGGATCTTGAATGGGAAGCAAGACACGGTGAAGCCGAAGGCAGGAAGCTTCTCAAGATTGGCGAGCTTCTCTAGCTGACAGTAAGCTTGTTCGCGGCCAGCCTTGTGGCCTTCCCATATGATGGCGGGGGCCTGGTCCCGCGCGAATCGTTCTCTGGTAAACGAGAACGGCACATCCCAACTCCATCCATCAGTACCCACGACGCGGACGCCCTGACGCAGCAGCCAGAGAGTAGCTTCCCGGCCGAATCCGCACCCCGAGTGAATGTACTGAGGCGTTCCGTAGGCCGCTCCGGCGGACGTATTCATCAGCACAATCTCAAGGGGTTGCAAAGAATGTCCGATCCGTTTCAGCTCTTCCGCTATTTCCTCAGAGGAGACGAGATGCCCGTGCGGTTTATCGCGAAAATCTAATTTCACGCCTGGCTGGAAGCACCAATCCAGCGGTATTTCGTCGATGGTCCACGCCCGTTCGCCGCCGTTCATGGTGGAAGCGTAGTGCCAGGGAGCATCCATATGAGTGCCGTTGTGAGTGGTCACTTGCAAGCGTTCCAGGCCCCAAGCCTCGCCATCGGGAAGTTGATCTGCACGCAATCCTGGAAACATGGCCAGCATCTCAGGAAGACCCTGCGTGTGATTTATGTATTCGATCCTGGGGCCGAGGCCGGGTGGATCCGCGGAAATATCGTTTTCTAAATAGTTGGAAAGATCGATGATCATGCACGGACACCAGGTTTCAACTCAACCATCAGGACGCCTCCCAGAATGAGAGCTGCTCCTATCGCGGCGCGGCCCGAAAGCACCTCGCCAGCGACGAGATAAGACGTGATCCAGGCAAACACCGGTTCCAGCGTGAAGAACAAAGCAGTGCGTGTGGGGCTCGACCAACGCTGCGCCCAGGTCTGGATGGTAAATCCGAGCGCGGTAGCAAGCACACTGGTGACGGCGAGCGCGCCGATCAAGGGAAGGCTCCAATGGACGCGCACCGGCTCAGCCCACCAGAACGTAGCGGCGCCGACTGCTGCACCGGTCGCAATTTGTGTGACGATGAACACGCCCATATTCACTTCAGCGGCGAAACGTCCAGTCACCAGAATGTGAAACGCGTACGCCACCGCGCAGGCCGATACAATCAGATCGCCCGCGCCGATCTCAAAGCGGTCGCTCGGGATGGTCATCAGCGCCATGCCGATGAAGGACGTGGCGACGCCCAGCGCTTCCATCAACTGCGGCGCTCTGCGGTAAACAACGCTGCTCAGCACTGCCACCATGGGAGTGGTGAACCCAGTCAAAAATGCAGCTTTGGACGCAGTGGTGTAGCGCAGTCCTACGGTTTGAAAGACGTAACCGCCGAACAGGCATAGCCCAGCCAGCACTCCTGCCCGCACGCTCTTTCGTAGGTTGCCCGCTCGAAAATCCTTGCGAAAGACAATGGCCAACACCCCGGCCGCGGTGGCGAATCGAATGGTGAGGAACAGTAGCGTGGAAGCGTCGGCGAGGGCGCGCTTCACCATGACGAAGGTCGCGCCCCAGATCAGGGTCATGACCACCAGACTGCCGTCGACCAGCCAGCCGGCGGGACGCCTGGCGCCCGTCATCCTGCTCCAACAGCCCGGGCTACTCCAATCATGCGGGCAGGTCGCGGAGCAGTAAAGACAAAGTCAGAAGGATACGTTTGAGACCCAGTTCGCGCCCATCGGGATGAAACCACTCCTGGGGCGTGTGCGCGCCACCGCCGTGGCCGCCCGCGCCGATCGAAATAGCGGGCAGGCCCATCGACAAGGGAACATTGGCGTCGGTAGAAGCGCAGTCGAGATGTGAGCGAATGCCGAGGTGGGTGTCCACGGCGCGTATGACCTGAAGAATCTGTGCGTCGTCGCGCAGCTTACCACCGGGCCGCGATCCGATTTCCTTGATCTTAGCCGTCACCTTGGCACCCGTGGCACGCTCATTCTCCGTTTCGAGCGCGCGCTCCACGGTGTTGGTGAGCAGCGCGGCGATTTCATCCAGCTTGGCGGGACTTTCCGAGCGAATGTCCACTTTCGTTCGCGCGTGCGTGGGGATGGAGTTGATGCTCGACCCACCTTCGATGATCCCGAAGTTGTACGACGATCGCGGACTGCCGTTGATCGGCAACCTCTGCTCCGTGAACGTCGCGATGGCGCGCGCCAACGCATGGATCGGATTGGCGAAGCCATAATCGCTCCAACTGTGGCCGCCCGGTCCGCTAATGGTGACATCGAAGCGGCGGCTGGCAAGAGCTTGCGACGTGACGTGATCGATATTCGGACCATCCAGAATCAGGAACGACTGGATGCGGCTTCCGGTGCTCGATTGCCGGCAGAGATAGCGCATGCCGCTCAGATTTCCCTCGCCCTCCTCGCCTACATTGGCGATGAAAACCAGGTTACGAAAGTCATCGGCGAGATCCGGGAACGAGCTGATCACGCGCGCGATGGCGAGCAGCGCCGTTAGTCCCGCGCCATTATCGGCAGTGCCTGGCCCATGCAACCGGCCATCGGGCGCAACGTAAACCTCTTCGTCTTTGCGTGGCGCGAGCACCGTATCGAGATGCGCGGTCAGTGCGACGTAAGGGCCCGTGCGATTTTCGCGCGGGTGCGCGATCACGTTGCCGCCACGATCGATGCGCGCCACACATCCCAGCGCGCGAAACTGCGCCAGCATCCACTCGGCGCGGCGCTGCTCGAAGAATGTAGAAGCTGCGATGCGGCAAAGCTGCAGATGCTGTTCGTTGATCCATTGCTTGTGCCGGACGAACCACTGCAGCGCGTCGCGCAGGGGCGCGGCGTCGGCCAAATCCCCCGCGATTTTCGATAGCGGCGGATCCGGCGGAATCGCAATAGTCTTGATCGAAGCGGCCAAATGCCAGTTTAGCGTGCTGGGGGACGGGATTTGGGATTGGTTTGCCAGGCACGGTACGCACCGCCAGCGGCCGATCCCCAACTCCCAACCCTCGACCCCCAACCCCGTCACTTGACCATCTCCAACCACTTGAGCTCTTCACGCACCTTGATCTTGCCGTGCCAGGGGTTCTTGTCCAGCTCATGGCCTTCGCCTGGAAAGATCAGAAGCTTGGAGGGAACGCCTTGGGTGTGCAGCGCGCGTTCCAGCAGATACGCTTCGCCCACGTAGACTCGAATGTCGTCGGCTCCGGCGACGATGTGCGTAGGAGTTTTCACTTTATCGATTTGCCATATCGCGGATTCATCGTTGTAATTCTGTTTTGCCCTCCAGGGAAGGCCGCCCAGAAAATACGCGTCGTCGTACGTGGTGTCGTCGTTGCCCCAATTTGCGACGTGTTCCACCGCACCCGCGCCAGTGACCGCGGCTTTGAAGCGCGTAGTTTGTGTGATCAGCCAGTTGGTCAAATAGCCGCCGTAGCTGTAACCGCCCACCGCGAGTCGATCCGCGTCGGCGGTGCCGTCCTTCACCAGAGCGTCCACGCCTTCCAGGATGTCGCGTCCAGGCCGGGAAACAATCTTGGTGATGATTCCTAGAGCGAATTTATCGCCATAGCCAATTGACCCGCGATAGTTGGGTTCGAAGACCAGCCAGCCCTGCGTGGCTGCCATGGCGCCCCAGCGATACCAGTCCGCGCCGAATTGGTTGCCATCGGCATCTTCGGGTCCGCCGTGAATCAGCGTAAGCATCTTCAGATGTTTGGCGCCGAATTGTCCGGGTGGATAAATGAGCATGCCCTCCGCGCTGACTCCATCATCGGTGGTCCAGCGGTATGGCTTGCCTTCGGGGACGGCGCGCTCGGAGAAATATTGGTTGAACGCGGTGATGCGGCGGGCGTGCGTAAGATCGTTTGCGTCGTTCGCGAGCCACACTTCGAGCGGCTCCTCGATGGATGAATGGACGAATGCCAGGCGCGGGGAATGCGCGGCAGCGGAGAGCTTGTCGTATGTGCCTGGCGATCCGGTGCGCGGAACAAAATCGCTAGCGGGCTTTTCCGCAGTGTAGAGCTGCACTTCGGTTCCCAGCCTGCCCTCGGCTGCCAGCGCACCCGACGGCAGCACCGAGAAGCCGGCGATTGCGCCCTGAAAATCCGGAGCCCAGCGAACGAGTGCCCCAGCGCCCGCGTCGCCCTCCGCGTCTACCCAATACACTCGCGACTGAGCGTCCTGATATTTTCCCTCCACCGAACCGTTGAGGAAGGAGAAGAAAATGTGCCGGCTATCGAGTGACCAATGCAATGCATCGAAGACCGCCTCACGTTGGAGGAGCTTGCGTGGTTCGCCACCCGCGGTATCGATCAGATAGATTCCATACGCGTCCAGCGATTCCCAGCGTTGGGTGCGGGAATCGGTGAGCATCGCGATGCGCTTGCCGTCGGGCGATGCTTCGAGTTGTTTGACGCGCCAAGGGGTGGCTGCAAGCTGCTTGGCACGCGTGGAGAGATCGCAGGACTTGGCGGGCCTTTCGGTGATGCAGCCCTGCGCCTCAGAAATTTCGATGCCTTGAATGACATCGCCGTGTTCGGACTCGCGAAACTCAACTACATCCTTCCAATCCTTTTTGTAAGCTTCCTGCTGATCCTTCGTCCACTGGCGCGTTGCGAAATAGATCCGGCTGGAATCCGTGGCCCAAGCGAAAGTATGCACCTCGTCCTCGCTTTGGGTGACCGGAAACGGCTCGCCGCCGCTTACTGCAATGACATACACCTGAGCCGGTTTGTCGGATTTAGCGTCGTCTGAGGATTCAGACGGTTCGCTGCGATCGGAAAGAAATGCGATCCAGCGGCCGTCGGGCGAAAATTCGGGATTACGGTCATGCCCGGATTGGGTGAGTTGCAAGAGCGATCTGGAGCCGCCAGGTTCTTCGCGATCGAGCCACAGGTCGCTCCGGAAACGATTCCCGGCCCAATCGGCGCGTGTGGTTTCGATAACAACGGCACGGCCGTCCGGCGCCAGGCGCACATTTGGAATGTCCACGGAATTGAAAAACTCGTCGAGAGTCAACGGTGGCTTGGCGGAAGGCGTTTGCGCCACGGCGGCGGCACAGAACAGATTCAGGATCAGGGCGCGTTGCAGCTCAAAACGCATGGACACGATCTTAACAAACGACCTGATAACCTGAATCTTACATGTCTGATCACAAGCTTCAGTTGATTCCGCTCGGCGGCTTGGGCGAATTCGGTATGAATTGCATGGCCGTCCGCTACGGAGACGACATCATTGTCGTCGACGCCGGCATGATGTTTCCCGATGCGGAGCTGCTGGGTGTGGATATTGTTACGCCCGATTTCGCCTATCTGGAACAGAATCGCGAGAAGGTCTTGGGGTTGATCCTTACTCATGGCCACGAAGATCACATTGGCGCGGTGCCTTTTCTGCTCAGCGAAATCAACATGCCGGTTTACAGCGCGGCCTTTACGCTGAATATGGTGGAGCGCCGCCTGGACGAACACGGGATGCTGGGCGACGCCAAGCTTCACCGAGTGAAGCCGGGATCGCGGATCCAGCTCGGCGCGTTCAGCATCGAGTTCATTCACGTCACGCACTCCATCGTCAGCTCCATGGCGCTGGCCATCACCACGCCGCTGGGCGTAATCATCCACACGGGCGATTTCAAGGTGGATCCCACGCCCACCGACAACGAGCCCTTCGATCTGCACACTTTCGCCGAATATGGCAAACGCGGCGTGCTGCTGCTGATGTCCGATTCCACCAACGTCGACCGGCCGGGTTACACCGAGAGCGAGCGCGCCGTGCGTCCGCGCCTGGACGAAATCTTCTATCGTGCCGAGCGGCGGCTGGTGATCTCCTGCTTCAGTTCGTCCATTCACCGGCTGCAGCAGATTCTGGATGTGGCCGCCGAGTATGGCCGCAAGGTTGCGTTCCTGGGACGCAGCATGAACAACGTCACCGAGATCGCGCATTCGCTCGGGTTGCTGAGCCTGCCCGATGGCATTTTGTTGCGCCCGCAAGACATCATGCAGGCCGATCCGAGCAAAGTAGTGGTGGTGGCGTCCGGCACGCAGGGCGAACCGATGTCGGCGCTCTCGCGCATCGCCGTGGACAATCACAAGAATCTGTCGGTGGAGCGTGGCGACACAGTGGTGCTGAGCGCGCGGATCATTCCTGGTAATGAAAAAGGAATTTACCGGATGATCAACCATTTCGCCAAGCGTGGCGCCGAGGTGATCTACGGCAGCATGAATCCGCCGGTGCATGTGTCGGGTCATGCCAGCGTGGAAGAGCTGCGCCTGGTATTGAATCTGCTACGGCCGCGATATTTTCTGCCCATCCACGGCGAGTATCGGCAGCTGGCTAAGCACGCCGCTCTGGCTTCGCATCTGCGAGGGGCGGGCCTGGAGGAAACGTTCACGCTCGAGACCGGCGAGACGCTGGAGATCGATCGCGCCGGGGCGCGCCGGGGCGAAAAGGTACAGGTGGGACGCGTGTGCATCGATTCGGGCACCATCGACGAAGTGGTGGAAGACATCGTGATTCGCGACCGCCGTCATCTTTCTGAAGACGGCTTCGTGCTACCCATCATCGCGATCAGCAAGAACTCGGGAAGGAATGAAACGCTGCCCGAGATCGTGAGTCGTGGCTTCATGTCCTTTGAAGATGGCTCCGATCTGTTGCAGAAAGCCAGACAGGTGGTGGCGCGGACGCTCGAATCGTCCAGCGAGGAAGAGCGTACCGATTGGGGCGTGATGCAGGAGAAGATTCGGGCGGACCTCAAACGGTTCTTAAGTAAAGAGACTTCACGACGTCCCTTAATCATGCCGGTGATTTTAGAGGTCTGAGCAGGAATTCAGAAGACAGAAGAAGGAATACAGGGGAGACGGGGAATACCAGGAATGCCGGGGTGCATGCTCGAGGATGCGTCGGGGTTTCGGGGTGAGGCGGCGCGAGTTTTAACGCCGGCGTCTGAAGCAGAGCTGCTCGATATCATCGCGGAGCGAGTGCCCATAACCATGGTTGGAGCGCGCACCGGCTTGACTGGCGGCTGCGTACCGCAAGGCGGTTGGGCGGTCTCACTCGAAAAATTCCGACGCCTCGAAGTCTGCCCTGGGCGCGCCATCGCCGGTCCAGGTGTCTCGCTGGATGAGCTCGAAACCGCGGCGGCGCGGACCGGCCAGTTCTACGCACCCGATCCGACCGAGCGTACCGCAAGCGTCGGAGGAACCATCGCCACCAACGCCAGCGGATCACGCAGCTTTCGTTATGGGGCTACCCGGCGGCATATTCTTCGCCTGCGTGTCGCACTCATGACGGGCAGGGTGCTCGATATATGCCGGGGCGACAAAGTGGATTTCGAGGTCCCCGAGCTTCCACTGCCTCACACCACCAAGAATACTGCCGGATATCCGCTGGCTCCGGGGATGGATTGGATTGATCTGATCGCTGGCAGCGAAGGCACGCTCGGAATGGTCACGGAGGCCGAGTTGCAGCTTTTGCCTGCGCCCGCCGATGTCCTGGCAGGCATCGTGTTCCTGATCAGCGACGGCGCGGCTGTGGATGTGGTGGACGCGTGGCGGCGTATCCCCGGCCTCCGCATGATCGAATACTTCGACGCCAATTCACTGGAATTGTTGCGGCCCCACTATCCGGAAATTCCCGCGCGTGCCGCTGCGGCGCTGCTGATCGAACAAGAAGACGGCGATATCGATTTCTGGGCCGACCATGCTCCTGAAGACAGTTGGTTCGCCGCGAGCGACCAGGACCGGGAACGTTTCCGCCGTTTCCGCCACGCACTTCCCGAATTAGTGAACGAGACCATGCGCCGGCGCGGATTTATGAAGCTTGGTTCCGACTATGCGGTTCCGCTGGCGCGCAATCGGGAGATGCTCGCGGTTTATCACGCGGAGTTAATGCAGCACGATTTGGAATACGTCATCTTTGGCCACATTGGCGATGCGCACGTTCACGTCAATATTCTTCCCAGGTCCCCAGCCGAGTTCGAAGCGGGCCAGCGTTTGATGCTCGATTTTGCGCGTCACGCGGTGAGTCTCGGCGGCACAGTCTCGGCTGAACACGGCCTCGGCAAACGGAAGGCGCATTTGCTCGCGTTGCAATATACGCCCGGGCAGATCCAGAGCATGCTGGACGTCAAGCGGCGCCTGGATCCGCAGTGGCTGCTGAACCAAGGCAATTTGTTTACGGTTGCAGAGTCAAAGTAGCCTTGCCCGCCGCTCCGCTATAGATCAACTCGAGCGATTTGATGTTCTCGGGCTTTCCGCGATAGGTGAAGAACAGCAGTCCGGCCTGAGGCAGAGGACGGTCGCCCTCTTGCATCGCGGCCTTTTGAACCTGTTGTTCCATCGCGCGGCGCAGCGGAAACGGCATCTTAGGCGGCGGGGGCGGTGCACTGTCATTTTGCCCCCCTCCTCCGGTGTTGAGGCTGGTGCTCGACTTCTTGGTTTCTTCCGTCTGTGGCGGTTGCCACTCGGGATCTTTGAGGGACTTGAAAACCAGTTCGTAGGGCTCGCTGGACAAGGCCACCTTCTTGCCATTGACGCGCAGCGAAAAATCTCCGCGCGCTAGCGTGGTTTGCCCTCCCGGAGGCCCGAAAAGCCCAGCTTCCACTACCACGTAATCCTCCGCGGAGAAAGTGTGTTCGGGCGTGGGAACGGAGTGGCCCATAAACTCGGCTGCTATGGTTACGGCGCCGGCTTGTCCTTGGGTCTGGTAGTCAGCGGGAGTCGCTCTGGGCGGCATTCCCTTTGCTTGACTTTCCTTGGTATTTTCCTCTTGCGCGGACACGCAGAAAACCGCGGCGGTCAAGATACCGACTAGCAACAGGTGGAGTCTCAACGGAGAGGCGAAACGCATTACTTTACAACCTAGCATAGTGACGAGGGCCCTGAACCGGCCCTGACGGCCGTTGGAGCTCAATACGGCGGTGCCTCCTTGGCCACGGGTTTTAAGACCAAATCGTGGAAATCGAAGCTGAAATCGGTGAGCGGAGAAACGGCTTTCATCTTCGCGCGATCGATTGTGCCGTCGGGATTGAGAGAGAAAGTGAGGTACGCATCGGCCAGAAGAGAACGATCGTTCCAGTGCGCGACAAAGGTATCCTGCTGCCAGTGCTCCAGCTTGCCGGTGAGCGCCGGCGTGTGAGTAAATCGGACGCCCAGCCCAATGCCTTGCTTTTCGATGACGATGTCGCCATACCAAGGGTCGCGGTAGCGCCCGGCATAGGAATCGAGCGGCAGCGAGGGCTTGGATGACGTATCGCGTTTGCCGGCGGCCTCGTACACCGTCTTTTCCGCTTCCGCCACCCGGCGTTTGCGAACGGTAGCGTAAGCCGTCACCCAATCTTTCGGCGGGGCGTCGAGATAATGATCCAGAACGGTGTTGGCGATGGATTGGAAGGCGCCGCCTTCCTCTTGATTGGTCAGCACAACGACGCCCACGTTCAGCTCGGGCAGCATGGCCACGATGCTAACCATTCCTTGTAAGCCGCCGGTGTGCCAGACCAGCAAGTGCCCGCGATAATCCTGCAATACTTCGCCCATCGCGTAGTCGATCAGATGCGCTTGGGCCTCGGCCAGTTCAGCGGAAGGCTCGGGGATAGGAAGTATCGTCAAGGGAGTCCAAAGAACGCGCGCCTGCTTCTCGCTGAAGAGCCGCTTTCCGTTGCCGAGGTCGCCCTTGTTGAGCAGCGCCAGCACCCAGCGGCTCATGTCGTCCACTGAAGAAACGATAGCGCCGGCCGGAGCGTTGTTGTCGAGCGGCTCGTGTTCCAAAGGCCGAAGCACACCGTCCACCAGAGCGTGTGGGGTCACTACATCCGTGGATGCGTCGATGTCGCGAATGCTGGTTTTGCTGTCGCGCATATTCAGCGGCGTAAAGAAGCGCTCGCGAATAAAATCGGCCCAGGGTTTTCCGGAAACCTGCCGGATCACCGCGCCGGCGGAGTTATAGAGGACGTTGTCGTAGGCGTAGGCGCTGCGAAAGCTGGTGGCCAGGGGAACGAAGCGCAGCCGGTAATTGATTTGATCCGCGGTGAAATCGCTGGCAGGCCAGAACATCAGGTCGCCGCCGCCTAACGGCAATCCGCTGCGATGGCACAGCAGATCCCGGATACGCATTTCACGACTGACGTACGCATCCGACATTTGGAAACCGGGCAGGCGGTCCACCACGCGGTCTTCCCAATCGAGCTTGCCTTCATCCACCAGCATGGACAGCGCGGCCGAAGTAAAGATCTTGCTGTTGGAGGCAATTCCAAATATGGTGTGAGACGTAACGGGCGTTGGGTTGCCGAGCCGCCGCGTACCATAGCCTTTTAATTCGACCACGTGGCCGTCTTTGACCACGGCAACGGCAATACCGGGAACGTTGAACTCCTTGCGCGCACGCTCCACCACGGTATCCAAATAGTCCTGCGCGAGCAGCGGAATCGCGACGAGAGAGCAGGCAAGTGCTGCGCGGACCGGAACGGGAAGGCGCATCGGGAGACCTCCAGGTTGCCAGATTATGAGTCTTCCAGACTAGCAAACCGCTCGTTGGCCTGGCGTGATAGCATGCCTAACGAATGGGACCGCAATCCGTCCGTACGGCGAGCCAATCACAATGGGTTCTGGAATTGTTAGCCCACGGAAGCGTTCACACGAGTGTGAACGCGGCACGCAGGAGTGCGTGCGCCACAATACGCGGGAATGTTCTAGGCGCCTGCTTGCTGCTGGCTTGTTTTGCGGCTCGCGCGAGCGCGGCCGACACCAAAGCGGCGCCGGGCGACTGGCCTTCCTACAACCACGACATGGCCAGCACGCGCTATTCGCCGCTGACGCAAATCAATGCGAAAAACGTGGCCACGTTGAAATCGGCTTGGACCTTTTCGCTCAAGAGCGAAGGGCCGGCGCCGCGCTTTGGCGGAGGAGGGTCGGAAGCGACGCCTATCGTGGTGAACGGAACCATGTACGTCACAGCGTCGGCTCGCGTGGTGGCGCTCGAAGCCGCCACTGGCAAGGAAGTGTGGAGCTACACGGTGACGAACGGCCGTCCGTCGACACGCGGTGTTGCGTATTGGCCGGGCGACAAGCAGAATCCGCCGCGCATCGTCTTCGCTTCAGGGCGCAATCTGATCGGGCTGAATGCTACCACCGGGAAGATCGATCCGGGCTTCGGTAAGGAAGGCATGGTCGACATGGCGGTGGGATACTCGGGGGTCCCGACCATCTTTCGGAATCTGGTGATGGTAGGTGCCAGTGTCCTAGAGCTGCCGGTGGGGGATCCAGGCGATACGCGCGCCTACGATGCTCGAACCGGCGCGAAGCTGTGGGATTTTCATACCGTGCCGCAGCCGGGTGAAGTGGGGCACGAAACGTGGCTCAACGATGGTTGGAAGGGCCGGTCGGGCACCAATGTTTGGGCCTGGCAAATGACGGTGGATGAGCAGCGCGGCATCCTTTACATGCCGATCGGCGGACCCGCTTCCAATTACTACGGGGGCGATCGGCCGGGCGCCAATCTTTTCGGCAATTCCGTCGTTGCAGTGGACGCCGAAACCGGGAAGCTCAAATGGTATTTCCAAACCGTCCATCATGATTTGTGGGATTACGATTCACCGCCGGCGCCGGTGCTGCTCGACATTGCGGTGAACGGCAAGAAGATTCCAGCCATCGCGCAGATCGGCAAGACTGGCTGGATGTTCATTCTGGATCGCACCAATGGCAAGCCCGTATTTGGCGTGGAGGAGCACAAGGTGGCCGCGGGCGATGTGCCGGGCGAGTGGTATTCGCCCACGCAACCGTTCCCATTGAAGCCGCCGCCGCTGGCGCGCATGGACTACAAACCCGAAGACCTGGTCACGGCCCAAGACACCACACCCGAACATGCCGCTGCTTGCAAGGCGCTGGTGGAGAGGAGCGGCGGGTTCTACAATGCGGGTCCATTCACGCCGTTTCTGCTGCAGGAACCCGGCAAGCCGCCGAGATCGACGATTATTTTTCCGGGCGCGACAGGCGGCACCAACTGGGGCGGAATGGCCGTGGATCCCAAGGCCGGATTCATCTTCGCCTACACACACGACCAGGGCCAGGTGGGCTGGACGGAGAAGAAAAAACCGGGCGTAGAATACTCGTTCGACGAGCACGGTTCCCCGCTCGAATATACGCGCGCCGGCGTGGATGGTCCGGGACCGTTTCACACCTTCACGGCGCCTATAAAAGAAGGCTCGAAGGTCACCTGGCCCTGCCAGAAACCGCCCTGGGGCCGTCTGACGGCGGTGAACGCGAACACCGGTGAGTTCGCCTGGCAGGTGCCGTTCGGAATCACCGAAGACTTGGGGGCGGAGAAGCAGAATACCGGACGAAGCGGAGGGTTCGCCGGTCCCACGGCAACCGCGGGCGGCTTGGTTTTCGCGGGAATCGTCAGTGACAATCGCTTCCGCGCGATGGATTCAAAGACCGGCAATGAACTGTGGTCGGCGAAGCTGGACGCGACGGCGAATGCGGATCCAATGACTTACCAAGGCAAGGACGGAAAACAATACGTGGCGATCGTGTCGGGGCTGACGCTGAACGTGTTCACGCTTCCCTAGCATTGTACAATCGTTCCTAATCATGCCTGTTTCCGCCGGAACGCGCATCGGAGCGTTTGAGATTCTTGCGCCTCTCGGCGCGGGCGGCATGGGCGAGGTCTACCGCGCAAGCGATACCAAACTGGGTCGCGAAGTCGCGATCAAGGTTTTGCCGCAATCCGTCGCGCACGATCCGGAGCGATTGGCCCGCTTTGAGCGCGAGGCTAAAGTGCTGGCGTCGCTGAATCACCCCAACATCGCGCACATCTATGGTGTAGAAGACGGCGCGCTGGTGATGGAACTGGTGGAGGGCGACGAGCCGCGCGGCCCGTTGGAATGGGACCAAGCCTGGAAGATCGCGTCTCAGATCGCAGATGCGCTGGAATACGCGCACGAGCGCGGTGTCATCCATCGCGACCTCAAGCCGGCGAACATTCTGGTGACGCCGGAAGGCACGGTCAAGCTGCTCGACTTCGGTCTGGCCAAGGCGATCGAGGATCGAGCTGAGTTCGTTGCCGATCCCGGTAACTCGCCTACGTTTACTATTGGAGCCACCAGCGCGGGAATGATTCTGGGCACCGCCGCTTATATGGCGCCGGAGCAAGCGCGGGGCAAGGCCGCCGACCGGCGTTGTGACATCTGGTCCTTTGGAGCGACTCTCTTTGAGCTGGTGAGCGGCAAGCGAGCTTTCCCGGGCGACTCGGCGACCGAAACGCTCGCGATGGTCTTGAAGGTGGATCCGGATTGGACCGCGCTGCCCGCCAGAACACCCGCTCCCGCGCGACGGCTGATCGAATACTGCCTGAAGAAGGAGCGAAGCGAGAGGCTGCAAGCGATCGGCGACGCACGGCTGCTGCTTTTGGCTCCGCCGGAAACGCCGCGCTCCGACAGTACGCGCATCGCCGGCTGGCAATACTGGGCGCTCGCTTCGGTTCTTGCAAGTGCCGCAGCTTGGGGATGGCTACGCCCGCAGCCGAAAGCCCCTCTGGCTAAGAGCTTCACTCTGACCATTGTGCCGCCGAAAGGAACAGACCTGCCGTCCACTGGGAGCGATATCGGGGTACCCCAGGTCTCTCCCGATGGCGCGTATGTGCTGGAAGGCAGGTTGTTGCGTAATCTCCGCTTTCTCCGGATGGAACCGATGCCGAGCCTGGCCGGACTGAGCAATCAGCCCTTTTGGTCCGCTGATTCGAAATGGGTGGCATTTCCGTCTGCCGGACGTCAACTTCTGAGAGTGCGCTTACCCGATGGACCCCCTGAAGTGATGGCTCAGCCCCCAGGACAATACCGTGGTGGCTCCTGGGCCCAGGATGGCACCATCCTTATAGCTGCTGCCCAGAGCTTGTATGTGCTTCCCCCCGGAGGTGCGCTTTCAAGGGTGGAGGTTCCCGGATTGAGGGATGGTAGATTCTTGTACCCGGAGTTCCTGCCGGACAGTCCCGATTTCCTATTTGCGTTTCGACCTGATGGAGATGCGGAGGCGAGAATCTTCCTTGCGAGGCTACGGAACAGCGAGGTCGTCAGCCTTGTGAAGATCATGCAGAACATGACTGCAGCACACTATACGTCCTCGGGTGGTGGACGTATTCTCTTTGTCCGGAACGACAACCTCTACTCCCAAAGGCTGAACTTGAAAGAACGAAAGCTGGAAGGAGATTCTGAGCTGGTCCAGTCGGCTGTAGCCTCGGCTCCAGGAGTCGGCAGCGCCGACTTCTCGGTCTCCCGATCTGGCTTAGTGGCCTGGCGCCCAGGAGCGCAAGCCCTCTCTCAGGTGGTCGTGTTCGATCGGCAGGGGAAGCGGGTCGGAACGTTCGGCCCTCCGAACGACTTCAACTACCTGCGGCTGTCGCCCGATGAAACACATTTGCTGGCACACTCCAACGACAGTGGATCTCAACTCCTGGAACGCGACCAGCCCGGGATGTTCGGTCTAGAGGAAGTCGCCTGGTTGGTCTGGTCCCCAGACGGTTCACGTCTCCTCGGTTCCCGGGGTTCACACATCGTCGAGCGATCGGTGAGTGGCGTGGGAAGCGTCCACACACTGACCGAGGCCCCCAACATCAACTTTCTCGAAGACATTTCCCCGGACGGCAAGGCAATACTCTATAGCTCCAATAGCCCCGGCGATCGGTCCGTCTTCGCGATCCGCCTGGACGGCGGGCGAGGAGCGCGATCAATCCCAATTGTTCAGACCGGCGAGCAGATCCTGAACGTCCGCTTCTCTCCCGACGGGCGATGGATTGTTTACAACGCCGAATCAGCAGGAGGCGCTCGATTGGGAGTTTTTGTGCAGCCCTTTCCCGGGCCTGGATTGCGAAGGCAGTTGTCGAGCACTGGTGATTTTCCCGTTTGGCGCAAGGATGGAAAAGAGATTCTCTATGTTGATCCAAAACCCGACCGGATCTCGGCGATCCCGGTAAGCGAACTCAGCGGTGACGTGCGTTTTGGGCCGCCCGCTGTGCTGTTTGCGGTCCCGCCAACGATGAACTGGGTGGTTGGCAGGAACCCGATGGCGGTAACACACGATGGATCACGCATCATGATCCCTCTAGCCCTCCCACAGCCCGAGGACTCGAACGTGATCCACATCAGGTCCGGTTGGTTCGAGACGCACTAGTTCGAGACCACTACTTCGAAACCGGGGAATCGCTTGATATAATGCTCTTGTAGTGCCTCCACCGGGCCGTGGAGAAACGATCCTAGGAGATTCGCGTACCACAACCCGGAGGTAGTTCTCGAATGCACCCACACCGTCTCGTCACCATTGTCTTAATAGCCTTGTCCAGCGCGCTGATGGCCGCTCCCCCCGGCGCTCCTCCTTCGGCGCAACCACAAACTTTGCCGCGCACTGCCGACGGCAAGCCCAACTTCGACGGCATCTGGCAGGCCTCCAGCACTGCCGGGGCCGACCTTGAGGATCACGTTGCGAGCCTCAACATGCTGGCCGGACGGTCGGTTGTGGCGGGCGGGGAAATCCCCTATCAGCCGTGGGCCGCTAAGCAGAAGGCCGAGAACTTTCGCAATCGGCTGACCGCCGATCCGTTTTCAAAGTGTTTTATGCCGGGCGTCCCGCGAGTGATGTATCTGGACTTCCCGTTTCAGATCTTTCAGACGCCCAAGCTCATCGGGATGGCCTTCGAGTGGGAGTTGGACTATCGCCTGATCTACACCGACGGCACTCCGCATCCCACAGACGCCGATTTCTGGATGGGCGATTCACGCGGCCACTGGGAGGGCGACACCCTGGTTGTGGACGTCGGCAACATCAACGACAAAACCTGGTTCGACATGGCGGGCGATTTTCACAGCGACGCGCTGCATGTAGTGGAACGCTACCGTATGACGGACCGCGACACGATTCAGTACGAAGCCACTATGCAGGATTCGAAGGTATTCAGTAAGCCCTGGACCATCAACCTGGCCTTGCGCAGGCGTTTGGATCGGGACCGGCTTTTCGAATACTCCTGCCAGTCTGAAGTGGAAGAGGTGAATGGCGCGTTCACGCGGGAGGATCGAACATGGTACCCCGGCAACGCGCCCACGCCGGCATTTAGTGTAGCCGTGGCGCCGCGTGTGCCACCAGCGGCGGAAACAGTGCCGAACCTTCGCCGAACCTCTGACGGCAAGCCGGACTTGCAGGGCTTTTATGAATCCCAGTCCAGAGGCGCGAACCAGGTATTGGAAGGGAAAGCTCCCAGCGGCAAAAACCTGATCGTCGATCCGCCCAGCGGGAAACTGCCGATGAAGCCCTGGGCCGTGGCGGAGAAGGCCAGCCGAGACTTGACTGAACGGGGCTATGACGACCCCACGGCGCATTGTTTCCCCCAAGGCGTCCCGCGCTCGATGTACGTTCCGGAAGGGATTGAGCTTATTCAAACACCGGATTACGTCGCCCTTATGTTCGAGCGCACGTCATGGCGCATTGTGCCGCTGGATAATCGCCCGCATCTTCCGGACAACTTGCGCCTGTGGCAGGGCGATTCGGTGGGACATTGGGAGGGTGACACGCTGGTGGTGGACACCACGAATCTCAACGGCAAGACCTGGCTGGGTGAGGGCGGCGAGGTGATCAGCTACGCGGCACATGTGGTGGAACGTTTCACTCCGTCAGGTCCGGACAGCCTCAGCTACGAGGCCACCGTCAGCGATCCGGTGGTGTATACGCAGCCCTGGACGATCGCATTTCCCATGGCTCGCGAAAAGTTCCAGATGATCGAGGCGGCGTGTCATGAGGAAGAACATGACCTCCCGCACTTGAAAGCTCTCAAGGATGCCGCGGCGGCGAAAAAGAAATAGCGCCATCCGCCGAAAATGAGTTTCCTCGATAACTTAGAAAACAATCTCAAGGCGCTGGAATCGCGGGAGCAGAAGGACCCGGAAGCTCTGGCGCGCGAAGCTGCGGCGCGCGAGGCCAACCGATCGCTGGCTCTCGCCATCGCGCCGTACTCGGAAGCCTTGCGCAACGGACCCTTTAAAGATGGCCTGCTGACGGCCTGCCGTGAACTGGGTCACCGCCGGAGAATGCTGGTGCGGCCGGTTTGGGTGGAATCGATGCTGCGCCTGGAGGCGGGGACCAAAAGGTTAGAATTGCGCCCAACGCCGACGGGAGTGCTTGCCGTTACGTTCATCAATGGCCAGGAGCACGAGAGCACGCCAATCGATTTATTAAGCGATCCGGTAAAGCTGGCAGTGAAGTGGCTTGATACCCCGCACGAGCCACAGTAGTTCGCCGTTGTTCTCCCCCGACGCATAATGTAAGCAGACGCGATTATGCCGAGGAACTGGGTGTTCTCTCTCCTGACCTTCTTTTTCGTCTCGTTTTTCGGATTACCGGAGACGCGTGCTCAGCGCGTTTACTAGCGCGGTCCTGACCTCATGCTTGAAGACGAACAAGGGCGATTGAGTTCGCTGGGACCGGGATTCAGTTCCGTTCCAATTTCAGACCACATGTTTCTGCTCATTCGCGGTAGGGAGATGGTGTACGGCGAGGAGCCAAGTTGCGATCACCCAGCGGTTAGGAACCGGGTGGTGCTCTATGACACAAGGACGAATAAGGAGTCGTTGCTCTTTGACAAGCCGCTTTCGGACCGGATCATGGGGCGCCACGACGCCATCTGTGTGTATGAACACGCGGACCTGTCTCCGTCCGGGTCCACCTTATACATTGTGAGTCCATTCTACGCGACATCCGGTTGCCTCGCGATCATCGATCTGCCCACAGGTGGGGTTAGATATATTCCTGGAGCGATGGATGTTTTCGTGATTCGGGGAGGGCCGAACTCGGGAGACCTGATTTACAGCAGGCGTTTACCACAGCCCACTGATATCGGGTACTACTATCCGTACATTCACGCTCGGCCTGACGGATCGCAGGTCGCGATTATTTCAAACGAAGCTCTCGCTCTGGTCGGGGGAAACGCACCGGCTCCGATTCTACGAGCCTACTTGCGAGGCATTCAGGGTCGCATCTTTGTGCAAGGCGAATGGGTTCCTTAAGCAGATCGCATTCTAGCGAGCGCTCAAAGTGGAGGGCTGTGCTTCCGAGCTGACGAAAAGGCGTGCGCGTTAGGTTTACTGCCCTGGCCATTTCCACTGCGCGGGTGTGGTCGGCTTGAATGGGGGACGATGCTTGCGCCGTGTTCCCTTGGCTTCCTGCACTGCGTCGCGTGCTGACGCGAATGCCAAGATTTCCGCGCGTGTAATGGTGTAGCTCAGAAACGGAATCGTATCGGCGCCAGGCAAGGCCAAGGCCGATTGCAGAATCCCCAGGCACAGCGCCGGAGCCTCTTGAATCCGGATGCGATGTTCCGCCAGGACCGTCATGTCCAATTTGAGGAGGAACTCCAGGTTCTTGACGAGTCTGGTGGGGCGCTCGCTGGGAAGCACGCCGTCAAAACGGTAACTGCGGATGTTCGCGCGCTGGTTAAAACCTTTGTAGAGGAGCTGCATGGATACCGCACCTTCCAGCGGCAGGACGGACGCGCCAAGCTCACAGGCCAACTGACATGGAAACGTCCAAATCGGAAACTTGAAATGGCACCTGGCCGCTGGCTCCGGCGTTTGCCGGCCATGAAACGGCCAGATCCGAAACTGTTGATGCTCGGTTTACGCCAGGGTCACTTGCTCGGCTTGCAGCCCCTTGGGACCGCGCTTCACGATGAAGGACACGCGCGCGCCCTCATCGAGCGTGCGATACCCGCTGGCTTCGATGGCCGAGAAATGCACGAACACATCTTCGCCGTTGTCCCGCTGGATAAATCCAAAGCCTTTTCCGGCGTTAAACCACTTTACTGTACCTGTCTCTTTCACATTCTCTCCTTGTTGCTATTTTGTTGATGGTAATTGAAGCGCGAATGGCGCTCAAATGGACTGTGACGCGCCGCTCTCCTCCGATTGCGCCGCATCCTCCGATGATAGTTGCTCGGCCAGTGTGCCTTCGTCACTATCGGGAGACTCTTTTGGTAGCTGCTTGCGCTCTAGGCGCCGGGCTAGCTTTTCCCTATGCTTCTCAGCACGGGCGACTTCCTTTTGACGTTTTTTGAATGTGTCGCCTGACCGGCCAGCCATGGGATCCTCCTAAAAACATTGTGGTCCTATAGGACCTTGCTCATTGGACCATATTCGTCGTGGGAACGAAAAGGGGTGCCTACCAGCGGCGCTCGCGCCGGTCGCCGCCGCCTCCGCCTCGCCGAGGACTGTCGGTCTTGGGCCGGGCTTCGTTGACGTTGATGGCGCGGCCACCCAGGTTGGTGCCGTTCAGGCCTTCGATTGCGCGATCGGCTTCCGCCGAATCGCTCATCTCTACAAATGCGAAACCGCGTGAGCGCCCGGTGTCGCGGTCAGTCATCAAACTGACGCGCTCCACGGCGCCGTACGCCTCAAACGCGCTGCGAATACTTTCCTCGGTAGCGCCGAAATCCAAATTTCCTACAAACACTTTTTTCATAACTCATCCTTCAAACGTAAACTGACAACCTGGCAAACTTAAACTGACAGACCTAGCGGATACATTTGATTGCGGGCTTTGCGAGGAGCACGGTGCGTTGCGGCCAAGCGTGGGCGGGACGATCAAACTGGAGTTTAGTATAGCACGCCAATTGGACCTGGGAGGTCCGTGCGGCCATTAGCAAGCCACTGGGAGCCGGGTTTCCGGTAACATAAAGTTTTCCCTCAAACATGTTCCGTTTCGAAACTGCCGGTGAGTCGCATGGAGAGTGCCTGGTCGCAACCCTTACGGGGCTGCCCGCGGGAATCCCAATTTCCCTGGAGGCCGTAAATCGTGAACTATGGCGCCGGCAACAAGGCTATGGCCGGGGCGGGCGCATGAAGATCGAAACAGATCGTGCCGAGATTGTCGCGGGAGTGCGGCACTCCAAGACCATCGGAGCGCCCATCGCGATCATCATCCAAAACAAAGACTGGAAGAATTGGATGGATGCACTGCCCGTGGAAGGTTCCGACCACGATCCGCAAAAGCACAAGCCCGTTTCGCGGCCTCGTCCGGGACACGCCGATCTGGCCGGCAGCCTGAAATACAATTTCCCCGATGCCCGATATATTCTGGAACGCGCCAGCGCGCGGGAGACCACGGCGCGCGTAGCGGTGGGCGCCATCGCCAAGGCTTTGCTCGGACAATTTGGCATTACGGTGCTGAGCCACGTGATCGGCGTCGGCGAAGCGTGTTTAGGCCGCGCGGCGGAATGGGAGGAATTGGTCGCACTCAGCCGGAAAGAAGCGGTTCTGCTGGGCTGCGTGGATGCTGCAGCCGAAGCGCGCATGAAGGAAGTTGTCGACCAGGCCTATCGGACCGGCGACACGGTGGGGGGCGTCTTCGAAGTCGTCGCGCACGGAGCGCCTCCCGGCCTTGGCTCACACGTCACCTGGGATTCGCGGCTGGACGGGCGTCTCGCACAAGCCATCGTGTCGATGCAGGCCGTCAAAGGTGTGGAGATCGGATTCGCGGCTGAAGGCGCGGCAGCGTTCGGTTCGCGTGTCCAGGATACCATTCACTACAATCGCGAGGAGCGCCACTTCACTCGGGGAGCCAACCGCGCGGGAGGTTTGGAAGGCGGCATGACCAACGGCCAGGATGTCGTGGTTCGCGGTCTGCTGAAGCCCATCTCCACGCTGCGGCGTCCGCTCGAATCGGTCGATTTAACCACGCGTGAGCCTGCGCTGGCAGCCTATGAGCGCAGCGACGTGTGTGTTGTGCCGGCTGCTGGCGTAATTGGCGAGGCGATGGTATCCATCGTTTTGGCGCAGGCGTTCTTGGAAAAGTTTGGCGGCGATTCACTCGACGAAACCCGCCGCAATTTCGACGGCTACAGGGAGCAGGTTAGAAACTACTGATGACGTATTCGATCGTTTTGTACGGCGAGCAGGTCCTCGAAAGGCAAGCTGCTGCCGTGACCGAATTTGATACGCCGGAATTGAACAAGCTGATTGAGGACATGTTCGAATCCATGTACGCCGCCAAAGGCGTTGGCCTGGCTGCGCCGCAGATCGGGATCGCGCAGCGCATCGCGGTGATCGATCTTTCGGTAGCCGAAGATCCCGCGCAGAGAATCGTGCTGATCAATCCCGAGGTCATTCGCAAGGAAGAATTTCAGACCGGCGAAGAGGGCTGCCTCAGCCTGCCTGGATTTCGGGAACATGTGACGCGTCCCAAGAGCGTCACGGTGCGTGCGCAAAACATCAAAGGCGAATGGTTCGAAATGAACGGCGAAGAGCTGCTGGCACGCGCATTTTGCCATGAGATCGACCACCTGAATGGCCGCCTGTACATCAGCCACGTGAGCGCCCTCAAGCGCGACTTAATTCGGCGCAAAGTGCGCAAGTTAGTGAAAGCTGGAGAATGGTCCTGATTTTTATGGGCACGCCGGCGTTTGCGGTTCCCACACTGGAACGTGTCATCGAAGCGGGCCATCGCGTATCGGCAGTGTTCACGCAACCAGACCGCCCCAAGGGTCGCGGCGGCAAAATGGCCGCATCGCCGGTGAAAGAAGCCGCTCTGCGCCTTGGATTGCCGGTGCACCAGCCCGAACGCATCCGGCATCCGGAGGTGGTCGAGCAATTGAAGCAGATGAAGCCGGACGCCATGATCGTGGTCGGTTACGGCCAGATTGTTCCGCAGGCGATCATCGATATTCCGCCGCGCGGCATCATCAATGTCCACGCATCGTTATTGCCGAAGTATCGTGGAGCCGCCCCCATCCAGTGGGCCGTCGCTAATGGAGAGACACGCACGGGCGTGACAACCATGAGGATTGATGCGGGGCTCGATACCGGCGACATGCTGCTCAAGTGGGAGACCGAAATCGGGCCGGAAGAAGATGCCTTGGAACTCGGGACTCGCCTCGCCGGGGCTGGCGCTCAGCTTCTGGTCGAAACGCTGCGCGACGATCCCGCGCCGGTGAAACAGGATCCCGAGCAAGCCACTTATGCGCCCATCCTCAAGAAGGAGGACGGCGAGGTCGATTGGAATTGGCCTGCGTCCAAAATCTTCAATCGATCGCGCGGGTTGCTGCCGTGGCCCGGCGCTTATAGCTTTTTTCGCGGGCAGATGTTTCACATCTGGGAGGCGCGCGTTTCAAGCGATGCCTTGCAAGGCGAGCCAGGTCTCATGTCGGCGATGGGGAAAAGACTATTGGTGGCCTGCGGCGAGCGGACCGAGTTGGAACTGATGGAGGTTCAAGTGGAGGGACGCAAGCGAATGTCCGCTGCCGCTTTTATGAACGGGCATCATTTGAAAGACGACGAAATGTTGGGGGTAAAGGTGGCGTGAAGTTACCGCTGGGCTATCGATATTCGGCCGTGTACGCTGGAATCCGCAAAGTGAAGAAGGACGATCTCGCGCTGATTGTTCCCGACGTTCCGGCATCGGGCGCAGCCGTCTTCACGCAGAATCGCGTGCAAGCCGCCCCGGTACGGATCGCGCGCTGGAACCTGACCAAATCCCGTGGGCTGGTGAGCGCGGTGCTCATCAACGCCGGAAACGCGAATTGCGCCACCAGGACCGGCGATCGCGTGGCATTGGCCTGCTGCGATGCTGTCGCCAATCAGCTCCACGTCCCGCCGACGCAAGTGTTTCCGGCTTCTACCGGCGTAATCGGCGTGGAATTGGATGCGCATCTGATCGTCAGCGCATTGCCGGGCTTGATCACTGGCCTTGCGCCCAATCGGTTTGAAGATGCCGCGCGCGCCATTCTCACTACCGACCTGGTAATGAAAACCGCGCATCAACAAGTGCGTCTGAAAAAAGGCGCAATCCAGATCGCTGGGATGACCAAGGGCTCCGGCATGATCTATCCCAATATGGCGACCACGCTGGGGTTCGTGATGATGGACGCGGCGCTTCCGCCTTCTGCGTTGGCTGCGATGCTAGCGGCCGCGGTGGAGCGCAGCTATAACCGCATCAGCGTGGATGGCGATACGTCGACCAACGATACGATGCTGGTGCTCGCTAACGGAGCATCCGGGATTCAACCCAATCAGAGAGAAAGCAAGAAAGTGGAAGAGGCGCTCACGCATGTGATGGAGGACCTGGCGCGGCAGATCGTGCGCGATGGCGAGGGCGCGCGCAAGCTGGTGACCATCGATGTGACAGGGGCTGCAAACGAAGAGACCGCTACGCGCATCGCGCGCAGCATCGCGAATTCGCCCCTGGTGAAGACTGCGATTGCGGGTTCCGATCCAAACTGGGGCCGCATCATTTCGGCCGCCGGTAATGCAGGCGTGCCGCTGGATCCGTCGAAGGTGGACATCGATCTGCAAGGCGTACCCGTCTGCCGGGGCGGACTAGCCGCTGAGTTTTCGGAGAGCGAATTAAAGAAAAAACTCGACGAGCCCGATTGTTCCATTCGATTCGCGATCAACGGCCGGGCCAAAGGAAGCGCGCGTTTCTGGACGTGCGATCTCACCGAGAAGTACATTGAGATTAATGCGAGCTATCGTACGTAGTATTGCCCTGGCAAGTATCGTGGCCGCATTGGCTTGCGCCGATGCCCACGACGACGTGCTGGAAGTGGTCACCTCCATGGCGGGCGCGCTCTCCGACACCGGCGATGACACGAGTTCGCACTCCCCCAGCGTCTCCAGGTTCATGTCCGTTTTCAGCAAAGACATGCCGGACCACGATACGCTCGAAAAGAATGTGACCGCGCTAGTAAATAATGCCGATGTCTCTTCTTCCATTCAGCCATTGACCGAAGACGGGAACGACCAGACGTACAAGATCGACCTGGATTGGCTTCTGGAAATCCGAAGTCTGGAGGCGGACGGACCGCTGGTGCGGCGGCGTGAAGTGGTGCATTGCGAACTGCGCAAGGAAGACGCCGGCAAGAATAAGAAGCGCTGGAAGATCGTGGCCCTCAAGCCGATCGATTTCTTTGTACCCGCCAGTCTAGGCAAGTAATGACGCGGTGCGCTGGTTTGTTGCTAGCCGCCGCCACGTTGCTCAGCGCACAACCCAACCTGATGCCGTGGCCGGCGAAGGTCGAAGTGGGGCAGGGAACTCTCACGCTGGGACCGGCTAGCCGCGTCTCGATCACCGGGTACTCGGAAGCGCGCTTAGAAAGAGCCGCTCGCCAGTTTGGGGAAATTGCTACGCCAGGATCGCCGGCTCTGCTGATCATTCAGTGCGATCGCGCGTCAGAGCCGGTCCAGCAGCTCGCTGAAGATGAGAGCTATCGCCTCCAAGTCACGTCACAGCAGGCGCGTCTTAGCGCCGCGAATCCGCTGGGTGTACTGCGCGGCCTCGAAACATTTCGACAGCTCATTGTCTCTACCCCTGAAGGTCTCCAGGCGCCGGCCGTTGACATTCAAGACCATCCTCGCTTCCCCTGGCGCGGCCTGCATCTGGACGTCTCGCGGCATTGGATGCCCATCGAAGTGGTTAAACGCACTCTGGACGGCATGGCTGCGGTGAAGTTGAACGTCTTCCATTGGCACCTTTCTGACGACCAGGGTTTTCGCGTCGAGAGCAAACGCTTTCCCAAGCTGCAGCAGCTAGGCTCGGACGGTTTTTATTACACGCAGGACCAGGTTCGGGAGGTGATCGCGTATGCCAGGGATCGCGGCATCCGCGTAGTCCCGGAGTTCGATGTGCCCGGCCACACCACCAGTTGGCTGGTGGGCTATCCGGAGCTTGCCAGTGCTCCGGGACCCTACAAAATCGAACGACAGTGGGGTGTGTTCGATCCCACCATGGACCCGACGCGGGATTCCACCTATCAATTTCTCGACGATTTCTTCGGCGAGATGGCTTCGCTTTTTCCCGATCCGATCTTCCACATCGGCGGCGATGAGGTCACCGGCAAGCAATGGGCAAGCAGCGCGCACATTCGCGCGTTCATGCGCAAGAATCGGCTGAAGAGCACTGCGGATCTACAGGCTTATTTCAACAGGCGTCTGCAAAAAATAGTGGCGAAGCATGGAAAGAGAATGGAGGGATGGGACGAGATTCTCGATCCTGATCTTCCCAAGGACATCGTCATTCAATCCTGGCGCGGCCGCAAATCGCTGGCCGACGCCGCGCGCCACGGTTTCTCCGGCATTCTGTCGGCCGGCTACTACCTGGATCACATGGAACCAGCCTCCACGCTCTATGCAGTGGACCCGATGGATAACGCCGTCGCCCAGCTCAGCGTTGAGGAGCAAGCTCGGATCTTAGGCGGAGAAGTCGCGATGTGGGGCGAGTTCGTGAGCCCGGAAAATATTGACTCCCGCATCTGGCCTCGCGCGGCTGCGGTTGCCGAGCGCCTCTGGTCGCCGCGGGAGGTGAAGGACGTGCCCTCGATGTATCGGCGCCTGGATCAGGTAAGCGGCGAGCTCGATCGCCTGGGTTTGACGCATCGCGCGAGTTTCATTCCGATGTTGGAACGGCTGGCTGCGGGCGAGCCAGTGGGACCCCTCAAGACGCTGGCCGAGGTGGTAGAGCCTGCCACTTTTGGCCAGCGCATCCGCACACACAAATACTCGCAACTCACGCCGCTCAATCGCCTGGTGGACGCGGCTCGGCCGGAGAGCGACACCGCTCGAGAATTCGCGACCATGATCGATCGAATGGATCGCGTGCAATTACGAATCTGGCTCAATCGATGGCGCGACAACAACGTGCCGGGCGAGCCGGCATCGGAGGTGCTTCGCCGCGTGAGCGGGATCGGTCTTGAGGCCCTCGGTTACCTAGACCGCAACCAGCGCCCGCCCGACACCTGGCTCGCACAGCAACGAGCCTTTCTCGAAACGCTCAAGAAACCGGTAGGTGAATTGCGGATCGCCATCGCACCGTCGATCGAAAGGCTGGTTAGCGCTGCTGCGTCGCAGCCCTGACACCTTTGAGCGCCTGTTCCACTGAAACATGGTTCACCTCGAGCGTTTGCCCCAACACTTGATCCAGCCCGATGCGCGCGCGGCTATAAGCGGACAATGTGCCTACCTCAGTTTCCTGCGCGGCCACCAACGCAACCTGAGCGAGTTCCACGTCGCTGATGGTTGCCGCGCCGAACGAAAACGACTGTTGCGATTTCTCCAGCAGCTCTTCGAGAAGCTTGCGCGAATCCGCGGCTTGTGAGTACCGGGCCCGCGCCTGCCGCAACGCCACCACTTGATTGGAAATGTCCACAACCAATTGGTTCTGATTGCGGCGCTCCACCAGATCGCTCTGCCGCAACTGAAGCTGCTCAATGCCGTAGTCTCCCTGCGCGACGCGGTTTTTTATAGTGCCTGCAAACAAAGCGCCCGCGCTGCGGGTTGGGAAGTTATCACGGAACACCTGGCCCAACGCGTTCCCGAGTCCGCCCTCGTAGTACGGCTCGGCCGACGGGCCGGAGCTGGGCGGCGTCGCGGTGCCTGAAAGACCTCTCGCGCTGATTGCGGCGAAAGCTTGCAGGCTGGGCAGTACGCCATTGGCCGTTCCCAACGCTGAGATCTCGGCCGATTCGTCGTTGATCTTGGCCAGCGCAATGTCCGGGCGATTTGCAATTGCCTTCGCCACCAGCTCGCGCAGTGGAGGCAGGTTGTCTTGCTCGGGAACCTGGATGCGATCGAGCGTAACCACCTGGGCAGCATCTAACAAAGGATCTTCCAGTCCAGTGCGGCTAATTGCGTTCTTCAACAGATTCTCCTGTTGTTGCGCCGTAGCTTGAGCGATAGCTAGCAACTGCTTGCTGTTCGAGAGACCGGATTGCGCACGCGACGCTTCGAATCGCGGAACTACGCCCAGTTCGATCTGCTGGCGCGTGTCGTCGTAGAACTTCTGGGATTGATCCACGGCACGCTGCCGAACGGTAAGATCGTCGTTGTCAGTCACCAGGTCCCAATACAGGTTGGAAACGCTCGCAACAATATTGAGTAGTTGTGATCGAAACGCTTCCTGTGCGCCCTGTACATTCTTCCGAGCCACACTGATAAACCGGCCGTTTACGCCGGCGCCGAAGCCGCTCAGCAGATTGTGGCGAAGGTAAATCTGCACTTGCGGAGCCACCGACGGATTCAAATAGTCGGTGGGCGCATTCTGTTTCAAGTAGGATTCATTCGCGCTCACCTGAACGTAACCGCCGCTCAAGAATCCCTCCTGCACAAAAGAATCGATCACGTGTTGAGAGCTGATCAATGCAGTGGTTTGGCTCACGATAGGCAGCGGCTGCGGGCTGGATGTGTGGGAGAAGTCCGTCGCATTCTGAAGAACCGGGTCCAGGTTCTGCGTGACCGGCCCAATCTGCGAAATGGTGGCACCGGTGCTTCCGCCTCCCCCTCCGGTGTTCGTGGATGCCAAGCCAGCCGCGACTTCGCTGCCGAGCACGCCCTGACCGCTGGTAGCTTGATTCACCAACGAGCTCCCGTTGGTGACGCCTCGCAGTGGTCCACCGCCCTGCGCCCGTTGCAGCGCCCAATCCGCATTCAACGGCCCATACCGATCCACCTCCAGATCGAGGTTGTTCTCGATCGCCAGGGCGATTGCGTCTTGCACTGTCAGGTACAGGTGGCCGGCCCGAATCAGAGCATGCAGATGGTCCGAGTTACGCAAGTTCACGGGCGGAATCGAGGCTGCCCGGTAACTTCGAATCAGCAGCTGCCCTTGCGGCTTCTCCACGCTTTGCGGCGGTTCTTGAGCGCGGCACACCAGACTGATAACGGCGAGAACGGAAATTGTTTTGTGAAGCATCATGTCGAACGCCCGTTTTCTCACGGCCGCGCCTCCTTAGCTGACGCCGGGATCGCAGACTCCCTGGCTACCTGGCCCGCCGAGGCTTCTTCCATCGAAATGTTGTTCACCTCCAAGGTTTGCCCCACTGCTTCATCGAATGCCACTTTCGCGTGCGTGTAATTCGCCATCGACTGCACCTCGGCGCTTTGATCGGCCGCCAGATCACGCTGCGCCTGCACCACCGTCGCAATGGTCGATTCACCGAAGCGGAAGCGGTTTTGTTCGGCCTCCAACGTTTGCTGCCCCAGTGACCGGGTAGCCACTGCCGTCTCGTAGCGCGCGCGCGCCTGCTGCAATCCAATCACGGCATTCTTCACGTCCACGCGAACCTGGGCCATGGATTTTTGAAACTGCAGCTGGCTCTGCCGCAACAGGAGCTGATCGGCCACGTAATCGGCCTGCGCCACGCGATTGCGGAGCGGAATGTTCAAAGAGAATCCCGCCGAGTAGTTGGGAAAATCGCGGCCGAAGATTTGACCCAACAGATTCCCATAGCCGCCCACGAATCCCGGTGGCGTGGGGCCGCGCTGAGCGATAAAAGGCTGGTCGGCGGCGACATTCGCCCCCACTTGATTCGGTTGCCCCGTCAGGCCGTTATTCGTCAATTCGAAAAACGCCTGCAGCGACGGCAGAAGATAATTCTTAGAGCCACCCAGGTTGATCACACTGCTTTCGATGTTGATCTTGGTCTTGGCGATTTCGGGCCGCTGAGTGAGCGCCAGATTCACCAGATCGGCGGTCGGCTTCAGGTCTTCCGTCTCGGGCACCGTGATGTGGTCCAGAGGAAGAATGTGCACTTCATCCAGCGTCTGACTCACGATGCCGTTTCTGCTCAGAGCGTTCTTCAGCACCGTTTCCTGCTGCGCGACGTTGGTCTGAGCAATCAACAGGCTCTCCTTGGCGGCCGAAACCTCGGCGGCCGCGCGCGTGGCTTCAATGGCCGGCAGAGTTCCTATTTCCACCTGGCGCCGGTTGCCGTCGTAGAGCGTCTGCGCGGTAGTGAGTGCTTGTTCCTTGATCCTCAGATCTTCGTTGAAGCTTACCAGATCCCAATAAAGATTCAGCACGGCGGAGACAGTGGTAATGACTTGCAGTCTCAGTTGCAGATCCGATACCTTCAGGTTATTTTTCGCCACCCGGATGTTGCGATTATTTACAGCGATGCCGAAGCCTTGCAGCAGCGGCTGGTAAACCTGCAAGTCCAGGTCGCCGTTGGTGTAGGGGTTGATCGTAAAGGCAGGACTATTTTGAGCGGCGCGGCTGCTGAAGTAAGTTAGCTGGACATTTGTTCCGGTGAGAAACGATTGGATGTACTGCAGCGCGAAGGTTTGAGAAGCTGTAAGCAGGAAAGGCACGCCGCTCAGGTAGGTATTGCTCTCGGGCGCGGTGGCGTGTTGAAAATTGGCGTAAGCGTAGAGAATCGGATCCAGAGTAGGAGGTTGCGCGCCATACTGCACCACGATGCCGCCGCCCGAGCCGACTCCCGAGCCGCTTTCCGCCAAACTCACGCCGTTTCCACTGACGCCTTCCAGGCTGACACTGGTTGGCCCTGGACTGATGGGTTGGCCAATGTCGCGCAATGCTCCTCCGCCCTGCGCGCGCCGCAACACCTCGCGAGCCAGGAACGGGCCGTAGCGTTGGATAGCGATATCGACATTGTTTTCGAGCGCCAGTGCGATCACGTCTTGCGCCGAAAGATACAGATTACCGGCGCGAATGAGCGATTCCAGACGGGTGGTATTGATCAGCTTGGCGGGCGAGACCACGCGCCTCTCCACATGAAATGGCCGCAGAATCGGCCCCACCACCGGAGGCGGGGATGGCGTTTGAATCGCGATCTCCTGAGCGAGACAGGCCGAGGCTGCCAGGCCAATAACGGTGAAAATCTTCCAGAAAGTGCGCATCGTCAATAAAATCCTAGCTCAGGCGTCCCAAAACATGTTGTCGTTCTGGTGTCCTGCTGCAATCCCGATTCCATCCCCCGGCTCATCCATTGCTGCGGGCTTGCTGATTGTTGTGGGGAATCTCATGCATGGAAGTGTCCGTTTTCGCCACTGGCTGTTCGATTCCGTGAACAGCCGCGCCCGGCCTAGCTCAAGCTCTCGGCGCTGTAGCGCGCGATCAGGCCGGTGCGCACCGCGTGTCGATAGATAGAACGAAAGAACCAGCTGGCGAGCAGCAGGAAGACTACATCGAGCGCCGCGCCCCAGAGCAAGGCGAAAGGCGATCCCGGCCGCTTCTGAACGATGCTCCGCATGCTCTCGAATACGTAAGAAGGCGGCAACAGGCGCGATAGAAAGCGCATCCAGCCGGGTAGGGTGGAGAGCGGATAAAAGACACCGGCGAACGGGGAAATGAGCGCTGGAATCGGCCAGATGAACCACTCGGATGCCGGGCCCAGCCGCAGCACGATCCCGCAGCCGATGATCCCCAGTGAAATGCCGAACAAGAACAACACCAGCAAATAGGGAACCAGCAACACACCGTAGAAAAAGAACGACAGGCCGAACGCCGCAGTAGCAAGCACCAGCATCACCACCAGGCCAATGGAGCTTGTGGCGATGCTCGAGAGCACCATTCCGCTGACATACTCGGAAATCGAAAGCGGTGTCGCGAAGATGTTCAAGAAATTGCGCGACCAGACGTCTTCGAAGAAGGTGGTGGTAACGCCCTGCATCACCCGCACGAAAAAGTCCCAAAGCAATACCGCTCCCAGCAACGACGGAACGAAATTGAATCCGGAACCGCTCACCGCATTGAGATATTTGGTGATGAATCCCCACGTCACCATGTCGAGAGCCACCCATGCGAACAACGGAACCACGCGCGCGGGGCTGCCTTGCATCAGGTAAAACTGGCGCAGGACAATAGCCGAGGTCCGCCGTAACGAAAACATGATCTAGACCGGCTCCGGATGATTCGCCACGGCGATAAACAACTCTTCCAGCGACTCTTTTCCGTGGGCGGCGGGCAAGGTGCGGGGATCGCCTTCGAGCAGTATCCGGCCATGCGAGAGAAAAAGCACGCGATCGCAAACATCTTCCACTTCGTACATGTTGTGCGATGTCCACAGCACGCCCACCCCGGCCAGGGCCGCGTACTCCCGGATCTTCATGCGGATCTCGCGCGCGATGGCAGGGTCGAGCGACGCCGTCGGTTCGTCCAGTAACAGCAACGCCGGCCGGTTGAGCATGGCCTTGGCCAGGCTGACGCGCGTTTGCTCACCGGATGACAGCACGCCGCATTTCACGTGGCGAAACGCGAGCAGATCGAATTGTTCCAGCAGCGTCTCCACGCGCGCGGAAAGATCGTTGACGCTGTAGATCAGTCCGAAGAAGCGGAGATTCTGTACCACCGTCAGATTGCCGGGAAGCGGTGCGTATACGGCCGCGAAATTGGTGCGCTCCAGCACTTGCGAACGCTTCGTGGCGAGGTCCAGATTGTCCACCAGGATAGTACCCGAGGTCGGCTCCAGCACTCCCAGAATCATGTTGATGGTGGTGGTCTTGCCGGCGCCATTCGGACCCAGAAGCCCGACAATCTCGTTGCGGTTCACGTCGAATGAAACGCCGTCCACGGCCACTGTCGCGCCATACTGCTTACGCAGGTCACGGACTGCAAGAACCTTCGGAGCCACGCTTTAGTTTGACACGACAGTTTGACACGACGGTTTGAACCGTTGAAATATGACGCGTTGAAACAATTGGTCACCTGCGATGTCAAACGAGCAGGAGACTCATTTGCGCCTGATTGGCGATTTTCTTTTCTTGATTCTGTTCTTCTTGCTGATTGGCGTCTGGCTGGTCATGTGGATCGGCCTGCACGTGGCAGGAGGCTTGATTCACCTGCTCCTGCTCATCGCCGTCATTTCGCTCGTCCTGCATCTGGTGCGAGGCCGCAGCGCCGTTTAGCTTAGTTATAGTTACGCCCAGCCGTAGCCGCTCTTCGACAACGGTATCTCCCGGATTCGCTGGCCCGTCGCGGTGAAGATCGCATTACAAACGGCCGGGATAATCGGTGGCAGCGCCGGCTCGCCCAATCCGGTAGGAGGATTGTTGGTTTTCAGCCAATGCACCTCGATCTCGGGCGCCTGCGCCATCCGCACCATGGGATGCTTGTCGTAGTTGGACTGCACCACGCGGCCGGCTTCCAACGTGATTTGCTGGCCCATCATTTCGCTCATGCCATCAATCACCGCACCCTGGCACAGGTTCTCGGCGAAATTCGGATTGATGATATGGCTTCCAATGTCCGCCGCAACCCACACCTTGTGAACCTTCACCTTCTTCTCCGCGCTCACGCTGACTTCGGCTACTTCGGCGAAGTAACCCATGTGGCTAAAGTGAAACGCTACGCCGAGCGCTCTGCCGGAATCGAGCTTTCGTTTACCCCAGCCCGATTTCTCTGCCGCCAGTTGGAGCACGCCCTTGGTACGTTCCGCGCTGAATGGCGGACCACCAAACCCGCCGCCACCGGGCGGAGGAGGCGGCGCGGGAAGCGGCTGGGTGTCGAGCAATGCCAGACGAAATTCCACTGGATCTTTACCCGCTGCATGCGCCAGCTCGTCGATAAAGCTTTGAATGACGAACGCGTATGCGTTGCTGCCCGGCGCCCGCAGCGCGCCCGTCTTCAACCACAGCGGTTGGTTGCTATTATGCAACGCGTAATTCGGAACGTAACGGGCCGGAAACTCGGTGGGAGACATGGTCGACGACGAGGCAAGTTTCTCGCCATCGCCCCAGCTTACAAAGTGATTGCGCCACGCCACCAGCTTGCCCGATCCATCCACGCCGCCCTTCAGGAACTGGAACCCGCCCGGACGATAGTAATCGTGTTCCATATCGTCTTCACGCGTCCACAGCAGTTTCACCGGCGCGTTCACCGTCTTTGAAATCCAGGCCGATTCCACCATGTAATCGTTGGTCAAGCGCCGGCCAAATCCGCCGCCGCCCCGCTGCATATGAATGGTGATGTTCTTCTCGGGAATGCCCAAGGTTTTTGCCACTAGCGTTCGGCCGCCGCCGGGTATCTGGCTGTTAGACCAGATCTCCATCTTGTCCCCTTGCCAATGCGCGGTGCAATTTTGCGGCTCCAGCGGCGCGTGCGAAATGAATGGATAGGCGTACGCGCCCTCCACCACTTTCGCGGCGCTCCCGAGCGCAGCATCGGGGTCTCCATCCTTACGAAGTGTTTTTTGAGGAGGCTGTTGTGAAAGCTCCTGTGCCTTCTGCGCGAACCCAACGCTCGATTGCGTTGCGCCCTGCCCTTCGTCCCATTTCACCTGCAGCTTCTTGCGGGCTGTCTGCGCCTGCCACCAGCTATCGGCCACAATGGCCACTCCGGGCTCCAGCGCGTCCCCCTCCACGATGGTCCCTGGCTTCACGTTGCCCTCCACGAGAAACGCGTCGCGGACGCCGGGCATCGCTTTGATCTCGTCCAGATTCGCGCTCACCACCTTGCCCGCGAACACCGGGCACTTCTGGTACACCGCGAACAGCATGTTCGGCAGCGTAAAATCAATCGCGAACGCCGGCTTGCCGGTGACGATCTTGGGAACATCCACACCGCGCTGGCTATGCCCGATGATCTTGTAGTCTTTGGGGTCCTTCAGCTTCACGGTCTTTAGATCGGGCGGAGGCATGGTAGCCGCTTTGCTCGCGATCTCGCCATATCCCACCGATTTGTTCGATCCGGTGTGCAGCACCCGGCCCGACGCCGTTGAGCATTCCGCCTCCGGAACGCCCCAGTTCTTCGCCGCCGCGGAAACCAGCAACTGCCGCCCGGCCGCGCCCACGCGACGCATAGGGTCCCAATTGAATGGCGTTCCCAGGCTCCCGCCCGCGAACTGCATGGCGTATTTCGTATCATCGAAATCGGTCTGCTCCACCTTTACCGACTTCCAATCCACATCCAGTTCCTCGGCGATCAGCATCGGCAGCATGGTCTTGATGCCTTGCCCGACTTCCGGATCTTTAGCCATGATGGTGACCGTGCCATCCGCATCGATCTTGATAAAGTTGTTCGGCACCTGCGCCGGCCCCGGCCCGAATTGCGCGGAGGCTTTTTGCGGTTTGGTAGCCAGGCCCAGCAGCAGGCCGCCACCGGTGAGCGAAGTCACGCGTAAAAATGAACGTCGATTGACAACCATGATATTTTCGTTGCCTCCTTATTGCTGGCTTTACTGCTGTGCCCCGCTTTGGCCCGCTGCAACTTCCGACGGCTTCTTCAGCCTGCTGGTCGTCGCGATTTCCGCCGCCTTATGGACCGCCTGGCGAATGCGGACGTAGGTTCCGCAGCGGCACAGGTTTCCGTTCATAGCGGAAGTAATTTCCTGATCGTTGGGCTTGGCTGTCTTGGCCAGCAGCGCCGCAGCCGACATCATCTGTCCGGCCTGGCAGTATCCGCACTGCGGGACGTCGATCTCGAGCCACGCCAGTTGCACCGGATGAGTGCCATCCGCCGATAGCCCTTCGAGCGTGGTGATGGGCGTCTTCGCAGCGGCCGAAACCGGCGTCTGACAGCTACGCACAGCTTTGCCGTTCAGATGCACCGTACACGCGCCGCACTGCCCGATACCGCAGCCGAACTTGGTCCCTTTCAGCTTCAGAACATCGCGGATCACCCACAACAGGGGCATGTCCGCGGGTACATCGACGGTGCTGGACCGTCCATTCACTGTCAGTTGGAAAGCCATGACGGTGGTCTCCTATCTCGAATCCGCATCTCGTATCATATCTGTTTTTCAGCTCTGTTTTTCAGCACGGGAAGCACGCCAGTAACGCTTGTATGTTATAGAAGTCACTGTAGCTTATACACTAATCTTGAGGGGGCCAAACTTGAACCGAGAACCGCTGGGCAGATCGATTGGATTGATCGGCGGGCTGGGTGTCGGCGCGGCCGTCCACTATTACCAGGAGCTCGCGAAAATGCATGCCGCGCGAGGGCGCGGCTTGAATCTGGTGATGGCGCATGCCGACATGGCGCGTGTGCGCGGGGCTGTTGAGGCTCAAGACAAACCAGGCCTCGCATCCTATCTCGCTGGTCTGATCCGTCGCTTGCAAGCTGCCGGCGCGGAGTTCGCCGTGGTTCCCGCGGTTGCGCCGCACATCGCGATCGACGAATTGATTCCGCTATCGCCTTTGCCGATCGTCAACATGATCGCCGAACTCCGGCGTGAGATCGATGCCCGGCAGTTCCACCGTGTAGCGCTGTTCGGCACACGTTACGCCGTCGAATCGCGGCTCTTCGGGCGCTTGAGTCATTTGGATGTTGTCACGCTGCATTCCGATGAGGTCGATTACGTCCATAACACCTATTTTCAGATTGTCGACGCTGGCGTTGGATCGCCCGCTCAGCGCGAGGGCCTGACTCGTCTCGCGCACAAGCTGATGGAGCGCGACCGCGTCGAGGCCATCATCCTGGCCGGCACCGACCTCGCGCTTGTCTTCAACGAAAGAAATACGGACTTCCCGCACGTGGACGCGGCGCGCGTCCACCTGGATGCCATCCTGCAGCGGGCTCTCGATGAACGCTAACTGTTCCCCAAATACTCAACGTGCACGTACGTTCCCAGACGCACGTTGTAGGCCAGGTACCATCCATCGTGATCGGGATCTTCATAGATCACGACCTGGTCGCTGTCCCACAGCCAGTTGGCGCAGAAGCCTATGTCCACGGTGGAAACGCTGAAGTAGAAGCCATTGAACCAGAACCGGCTGGGACCGCCGCCGGCCAGGTGCCATACGTGACCTTTGCCAAATCCGCCGGTGAAATGCCCGTGCTCAAAAGGATGATCCAGGTGGTAACGCGGATCACTCTTGCCGCTATCGTGTCCAATCCATTTGTCGCCGGACGCGTGTACGTGCGGGGCTTCGGGGTGCCCCGGCTTGTCGACGAAAGTCTGGTGCTCGGCAGGAGCCGGCGCGTTCGGCTTGGGTGCGCGAGCCGGAGCGGGACCGTGCGAAGGAATATGTCCGCCGCCCACTCCCTTAACGGTTCCTCCGCTATGTTCGCCGCCATGCTGCTGCGCCAACCCTGGCAGTGCGAGCAGTGCTGACATCGCCAAGAATCCGATGATCTGTCTCATTTCACCTCCGAAATCAGAGTAGCGCAGCCCGATTGCCATGCAAAGATAACAAGTTGGGACGACGGTTAGGACAGCATTTTCTGGTGCGGCATTCGATTCTCGAAAGGATCGCCGAATACAGTTGTCCCGAGAAATGCGAAACGGTGATTGAGATCGGCCCCGGACGTGGCGCGCTCACATCGTATCTGCTGGCCCGCGCCGAACGCGTGATTGCCATCGAAATCGATCCGGTGCTGGTACAGTACCTGCGCGCTGAGTTTCGCGATTCTCCCCGTCTTACGTTGGTCGAAGCCGACGTTCTGAAGGCCGACCTCACCCAGTGGGGACCAGCCACCGTGGTAGGGAACCTGCCGTATTACATCACCTCGCCGATCTTGGAGCAGACGCTCGCGCTCGGCCCGCTTCTCCAGCACGCCGTGTTTCTGGTGCAAAAGGAAGTTGCCGAGCGGTTGATAGCTCGGCCTGGATCGCGCGATTACGGATACTTGAGCGTGCAGACGCAGATTCGAAGCGCGCCGGAGCTGCTCTTCACCGTTCCCGCCGGCGCATTTCGTCCGCCGCCCAAAGTGGACTCGGCAGTGGTGCGATTGACGCCCCGCACCGATCCGGAGCTGGCTCACCTGGATCGCGAGGCGTTCCTCCGCTTCGTGGGCCTGTGCTTCCGCCACAAGCGGAAAACAATTCGCAACAATCTGTTGCCGAGCCACGATCGCGCGCTGCTGGCTGCCATTTCCGAAACTGCCAAGCGCGCCGAGCAGCTTTCCATCCCGCAATTCGCTCAATTGTTTCAGCGACTTCTTCCAACCAGTGGTGATTAACGGCGTCGCTCCTGTATCCTGAAATTTCATGCTGCGTGTTCGTTTCGCCCCGTCGCCGACCGGCTATCTGCACATTGGAAGCGCCAGGACGTTCATTTTCAACTGGCTGTACGCGCGCCGCAATCACGGCACCATGGTTTTGCGCATTGACGACACCGACGTCGAGCGCAACACCCAGGCCTCGCTCGATTCCATTTTTGAGGGCCTGAAATGGCTCGATCTGGATTGGGACGAGCAGTACGCTCAGTCAGATCGCGGCGACCTGCATCGCAAAATGGCGTGGGCGATTTTTGAAAAAGGCCTGGCCTACCGCGACTTTGTTCCTGCCGCCGCGGCTGAGGAAAAGGAGCACGCGCCGCATTCCGGCGCTTGGCTGTTCAATCCTGGGATGCGCGAGCTGTCGCCCGAGGAAAGCCAGCGCCGCGCCGATGCAGGCGAGCCGTTTGTGCTGCGATTTCGCGTCCCGCGCGAAGGTTCGCACGCCGTGGAGTTTCACGACGCCGTTTACGGCGAGCAATCCAAACTCGCGGCCGACATCGAAGATTTCGCGCTGCTGCGCAGCAACGGCGTGCCAACTTATCACCTGGCGTCTTGCGCGGACGATGTGGACCTGCGCATCAGTAACATCATTCGCGGTCAGGATCATCTCACCAACACCTTCAAGCACGTCTTGATTTTCGAAGCGCTGGGCGCCAAGCCGCCGCAGTTCGCGCATCTGCCGCTCCTGATCGCGCCCGACGGCTCGAAGCTCTCCAAACGCCGCCACGGCCCGGTGGTCAGCGTGCTCACCTATCGCGACGCTGGATTCCTTCCGCACGCCTACATCAATTTCTTGTGCCTGCTCGGCTGGTCGCCCAAAGACAATCGCGAGCAGCTTTCGCGTCGGGAATTGATGGACGCGTTTTCGTTCGAGGGCATTCATCGCCACAACGCGGTTGTGAATTTCACCGATGCAGACCCCATCGACCCCAAGGCCATGTGGCTGAATGCCGAGCTCATCCGTACGCTGCCGGTGGAAGAACTCGCAGCCAAAATCCTCCCGTTCGCCTGCGCCGCCGGATGGCGCGCCGACCCCGCCAAGATGTTGCGAATCACCCCGCTTTTACAGGAGCGCGTGAAGACATTGCGCGACGTCGTCAGCATGGCCGACTTCTTCTTCGTCGACCAACTGCCTCCTTACGATCCCGCTGAACTCATTCCCCAAAAGGGAGACCAGGCCATGGCTCTTACCGTGCTGCTCGCGGCCCGGGAAACATTGGCGGAAGCCAGCTTCAGCCATGCCGGTCTCGAGGCGGCGTTGCGTGGGGGTGCGGAGAAACTCAAAATCAAAGCAGGGCAGATGTTCCAGCCCATTCGTGTGGCTGTCTGCGGGCGAAAAAACGCGCCTCCTTTGTTTGAAACACTCGAAGTGCTGGGCCGTGAGACCTGCCTCAAGCGCATCGGGCAGGCCATCCAGATGTTGCAGTAATTCTAAAATTGAAAGAGACCATGAACCCAACCACGAGCGAGGGCGCCGAGAAGCCAGTAGACGCGCCCCCATCGAATTTCATCCGGGACATCATCCTGGATGACCTGAAGACCAACAAATATGGGGGCCGCGTGCATACCCGCTTCCCTCCGGAGCCGAACGGCTACCTGCACATCGGGCACGCGAAATCCATCACCCTCAACTTCGGTCTCGCCCAGGAATTTGGCGGTAAGTGCAATCTTCGCTTCGACGACACGAACCCATCCAAGGAAGAAACCGAGTATGTAGATTCCATCATTGAGGACGCGCGCTGGCTGGGCGGTGAATGGGAAGACCGGATGTTTTATGCATCCGATTATTTCGGCCAGCTCTATGCGTGGGCCGTGCAACTCATCAAGGCCGGCAAGGCGTACGTGGACGACCTGACGCCCGACGAGGTTCGCAAGCAGCGCGGCACGCTCACCGAGCCCGGCCAGGAGAGCCCCTATCGCGGACGAACTGTCGAAGAAAATCTGGATCTGTTCGCCCGCATGAAGGCTGGCGAATTTCCGGATGGCACTCGCACCCTGCGCGCGAAGATCGACATGGCGTCGCCGAACCTGAATCTGCGCGATCCCATCATGTATCGCATCCTGCACGCCGAGCATCATCGAACCGGCAAGCAGTGGTGCATTTATCCCATGTACGATTTTGCCCACGGCGAATCGGATTCCATCGAAGGCATCACGCATTCCATCTGCACGCTCGAGTTTGAAGATCACCGGCCGCTCTACGATTGGTACGTCGAGCAGCTGGGCATTTATCATCCGCAGCAGATTGAATTCGATCGCCTGAATATCACTTATACGCTCCTGAGCAAGCGCAAGCTGCTGGCATTGGTCCAGAACAACTTAGTGCGCGGCTGGGACGATCCGCGCATGCCGACCATTTCGGGCCTCAGGCGTCGCGGTTATACACCCGAAGCCATCCGCAACTTCTGCAAACGCGTGGGAGTGTCGAAAACCAATGGCACCACCGAACTGGGACTTCTCGAATATTTCCTGCGTGAAGATCTGAACAAGCGCGCTCCGCGTGTGATGGCCGTTCTGCGCCCGCTGCGCCTGGTCATCGACAACTATCCGGAAGGCCAGGTCGAACAGATGGAGGCCGTGAATAATCCGGAAGATGAAAGCGCGGGTAGCCGCACCGTCCCGTTCTCTCGTGTTCTTTTTATTGAGCAGGATGATTTTCGCGAAGATCCGCCCAAGCAGTATTTCCGTCTGGCGCCGGGGCGCGAAGTGCGGCTCCGCTATGGTTATTTCGTCACCTGCACCGGCGTAGTGAAGGACGCGGCCGGACAAGTCTCCGAGATCCACTGCACCTACGATCCCGCCACGCGCGGCGGCAATGCGCCCGACGGCCGAAAAGTGAAATCGACCATCCATTGGGTTTCCGCGGCGCACGCCGTGGACGCCGAGGTTCGCTTGTACGATACGCTGTTCACGCGCGAAGATCCTAACGAAGTGGAAGAAGGCCGGGACTTCACCGCGAATCTGAATCCGCAGTCGCTGGAAGTGGTGCATGGTGCGAAACTGGAGCCCAGCCTGCGTGGGGCGACCACCGGAGCAGGTTATCAATTTGAACGGCTCGGTTATTTCGCGGTCGATCCCGATACCACGCCTGAAGAGCTGGTCTTCAACCGCACCGTGGCCCTGCGTGACACCTGGGCCAAGATTGAGAAGAAGACCGAGAAGAAATCCAAATGATCATCCTTGGCTTGGGCGGCCTGCACAAGGAGGCTGCGTGCGCCGTGCTGCGGGATGGTGAACTTCTCGCCGCCGTCGAAGAACGCAAGGTCGCCCGGCAGGTTACTGGCGACGCGCTTCCGCAAGCAGCCATCATGGCTGCCCTGGATGTGGCCAAACTCAGGCCCGCCGATGTGAACTGTGTCGCCCTGGTGCGCCCTTTCGCGCAGCAGATTCATCTCACACTGCGCGCGCAGTTTCCCAAGTCCCGGACGCTTATGGTGGAGCACCACGCGGCGCATGCGGCATCGGCGTATTATCCATCTCCATTCGAGCAAGCCACGGTTCTGACGCTCGATCGCGATGGCGATTTCCGTTCCGCCGCGCGCTGGCACGCCCAGGGCAACCAATTGCTCTTGGAAAAAGACTTGTATTATCCGGATTCTCTCGGCGACCTATACAGCCGTGTCACGGAGTTGCTCGGATTCAACGCCGGCTCAGACGAGCACAAGGTCCAGTGGCTCTCCTCCGCCGATTCGGGCGAGCAGTTTCTTCCGCTCTTCGACGAGATCCTGGGATCCACCGAAGGCCTGGGTACACCGGACTGGCCTTGTATCAATCGCAGCTTCTTCGATGCAGATCGCTTGAGCCAGGGTGGCTTCAGCGAGAAGTTCTACTTGCGGCTGGCTCTCGAGGATGGCGCCGAGATCCCCGCGAAGCTTCGCGCACCACTCGCTGCTGGATTGCAGCACGCCATCGAGCGCGTGGTTCTGCGTATGGCCGGCCCGTCGGAGAACCTTTGCATGGCGGGCGGCCTGGCCATGAACGCGCTGCTGATCAGCGCGCTCGAAAAATCGAAACAAGTGTTCGTACAACCCGCCGCGGGCAACGCAGGCACGGCGCTAGGCGCAGTGTTTTACGCCTGGAACAATGTTTTCGGCCAGAAGAAGCGCGCAGCGCTGAACGATCTTTGCCTGGGCCCTGGCTACACCGCCGAACAAGTGAAGCAGGTTCTCGAAAACTGCAAACTAAAGTTTCACTATCTGATGACGACCGAGGAGCTGCTCGATCGCGCGGTGCGCGATTTGAACGGCGAGAAGATCATTGCGTGGATGCAGGGCCGAATGGAGTTTGGACCGCGAGCACTCGGCAACCGCAGCATCCTGGCATCGCCGCTCAACGCTTACTCCACCGAGAACCTGAATATCTATATCAAGCATCGCGAATCGTTCCGCAAATTCGCCGCGTCGGTGCCCGAAGAGATGGCATCGGAGTATTTCGAAGCCGGTCCCAACGCGCGCTATCTGGCAACCGTGGGGCGTGTGCGAACGCCTTACCGCAAGATTTTCGACGGCGCTGTGCTGGCCGAAGACGCCGTGCGGGTTCACCTGGTTCGCCGCCAGGACAATCCGCTGTTTCACCAATTGCTTCTGGCTGCTGGAAAAGCGACGGGCCTTCCCGTGCTGTACAACACCAGCTTCAATCTGTTCGGGGATCCATTGGTATGTACCCCGCGCGATGCCGTGCGCAGCTTCTATTCATCCGGCGTGGACGCACTGTACGTTGGCAACTTTGTCGTGGAAAAGTAGCTAGTTCTCCGACGGCTTTTCCACCTTGTCGAGCACTTGTGTGGAACACACCGGGCCGTGGTCTGTTGCGCGAGGCTTTGACCGCATCGAGACATGAGTGAATTTCGCCTCCGTCCGACTGAGAATCTGCCGAAGAAACCGGCAAAAGCGGCAGTGCGAAAACAATTATATCGGACTTTCAGTGACGTGACGATGAACTTAAACCCAATGTTGCCCGCCGTCCGCGAAGCCACCAGGACCAACGCAAGCGCAAACCCCGCATGATGAATCGAGACATCGACTGACCCTCCCCAAATAAAAGCGACAGTTGGACCGAAATCCCCTCACCCCGCAGCTTTGCAATTAGGAGTATAGTTATCAAGAGGCGTTAAGCGTCTCACGAGGAGATGACATGAAGACGATCACAGCTGTAGCTTTGATGACGATGGGACTGGCCGCAAGCGCTTTGGCTGCGGATTACAAAGGCTTCGTCGAGGATCAGAAGTGTTCCACTATGGCGTCCATGAAGGGCGATGCCGACTGCGCGCAAAAGTGCATCAAGGGTGGTTCACCCGCCGTCCTGATAACTCCCGAAGGCAAAATCTACAAGATCGCCAATCAGGACAAAATCGTGGCCAGCGCAGGCATGAACGTTACCATAAGCGGCAGCCTGAAGGGCGACACTCTCACCGTCGATTCCGTTAAGTAAGCGGCATCATCCAACCAACCGATTGGGGCTGAGTCACGTTCTCCGTGACCGCCCCTGTTCTTGCTGGCCCTGACCCAGTCTCAAAAGTCTGCCTATCGCTGATGTTCCGTCCATTAGAGGGCGCATTTCCAGTGCACGCATTTCCCAACGGAACGAACCTCACCTCACCTGCGTAGTTCTCTCACATGGAAACTTTGCTCGCCGACCTCCGCCAGTCCCTCCGCACCTTGCGCAAGAATCCTAGTTTTACGCTCATCGCCCTGGCCGCCCTCACCATCGGCATCGGCGCGAACACCGGCATTTTCAGTGTTGTCAACAGGGTTCTGCTCCAGCCGCTCCCCTACCAGGACCCTGAACGCATGGTTCAGCTTGGGCCCAAGTATCCCGCCGGTGTCCTATACACTAACTCCATTCCCAAGTACATGGTCTGGCGCAATAACGCCGTCTTTTCATCCCTTTCGCTCTATGACCAGGAAGGCCTCGGTTTCAACGTCAGCGTCACCGATCATCCTCAACAAGTCAAAGGGGCTCACGTTTCAGCGGACTACTTCAAGGTGTTCGCCGTCTCGCCCATCAAGGGCCGCGGTTTTACCCAAACCGAAGACCTTCCCAACGGTCCGCCAGCTGCTCTTATTTCCGAAAATCTCTGGCGAAAGCTGTTCGGTTCCGATCCCGGAATCCTCAATCGCACCATTTCTCTCAACTTCTTGCCCTACCCGATTGTCGGCGTTATCCCATCCAGTTTCGTCGCAAATCCCGACGTGGATATCTGGGTACCGCTTCAGGCTGATCCCGCCAGCCAGAATCAAGGCCATTACCTCGCCGTCGCAGGCCGCCTGAAACCCGGTGTTTCAATCTCGCAAGCACAAGCCGCAATGCGTATCGCCGGCGAACGCTTCCGCCGCCTCTATCCCAAGAGCATGGACCGGGATGAGAGCGTGGCCGTGGTGCCCATGCGCGATGCCATGGTGGGTGACGTCAAGAAAGCTCTCTACGTGTTGCTCGCCGCCGTCGCCTTCGTTCTTCTGATCGCGTGCGCCAACGTCGCCAACCTCCTGCTGGCGCGTTCCGCAGGCCGCCGGCGTGAGTTCGCCATTCGCGCTGCCGTGGGAGCCAGCCGCCGGCGCATCGTTCGTCAATTACTCACCGAAAGCATCCTCCTTTCTTCGCTAGGCGGCGTTTTCGGCCTGCTGCTCGGAGTTCTGGGCGTTCGCGCGCTCCTGCTGCTTGTCCCCGGTGACATCCCGCGCCTCGGTGATCCGGGTCAGCTTAACAATCCCTTCGCGCTCCTCGACTGGCGAATCCTGGCCTTCACCGTCGGCGTCTCAATTCTCACGGGAATGTTCTTCGGCCTCTTTCCGGCTCTTCAGATTTCGAATCCCAACCTCGCGTTCACTCTCAAAGAAGCCGGGACCCGAGCGTCCACCAGCCGGCGCCAGAATTTCACTCGCAAAACTCTGGTAGCCGTCGAGATGGCCCTCGCGCTGATCCTTTTGACGTCCGCCGCTCTTCTCATCCGCACCTTCGCCAGCCTTAGTACGGCGAAATCCGGCATCGATTCTAACCACGTCTTCACCGCGCTGACTTCGCTCACCGGCGAAGGCTATCAAACCACAGAGGCCCTAGCCCGCTTTAGTCGACGGGCTCTTCAGAACATTGAATCCATTCCCGGCGTCGACGCTGCCTCCACTTCCATGTTCCTTCCCATCACACTCGGGGGCGGGTCGCTGGACTTTGACATCCGCGGCAAAGTCCCTCCTCCCGGCCAGGAACACAACGGCGAGGAATCATGGCGCTCAGCCACTCCTCACTACTTCAGCGTCTTGCGCATCCCGCTTCTGCGTGGCCGCGTGTTCACTGAACATGACGACGCTGGAGGGGCAGCCGTCGCCATCGTCAATGCCGCGTTTCGAGAGAAGTTCTTCCCGCGTGAAGATCCCATCGGAAAGACCCTTGAGATTGGCAAAGCTCTCGGTCCGCCGTTCACTGACTATGCCCCGCGCCAGATCGTCGGAATGGTGGGCAATGTTCGCGAGACCGGCCTCGCTGGCGGCGAAGTCCCAGTGATGTACGTCCCTGAGTACCAGCAACCCCAAGGGATGACTAAGCTCGCCACCACTTCGGCGCCACTGGCCTGGGAAGTGCGTTCCAGCCTGGACGAAAAGTCGCTCACCGCGGCCGTCACGAAAGCAATTCAACAGGTGGACGGCCGTCTGCCGCTCTCCAGCGTCCGCACCATGGACAGCATGCTTGCCGAGAGCCTCTCGCGCCAGAATTTCAACATGCTCCTGCTCTCCATCTTTGCCGGATCGGCACTGCTGCTCGCCGCCATCGGCATCTACGGCCTGATGTCCTACGCCGTCCAGCAGCAAACTCAGGAAATCGGAGTTCGCATGGCCTTGGGCGCGGACAAATCCTCCATGCTTCGATTAGTCTTGCGCCAGGGTATGACGCCTGCCCTGATCGGCGTCATCCTTGGTTTGGCAGGAGCCTTCGCCTTGACCAGGCTGATGGAGAGCTTGCTTTATGAAGTGAAGCCCACCGATCCCGTCAGTTTCCTCGGCGTAGCCGCCATCTTAGTGTTCGTCGCCACCGTTGCCGTCCTCATCCCGGCCCGCCGCGCCATGTCCATCGATCCGGTCATCGCCCTTCGCGCCGAATGAAAATGATGCCTACAGCACCCGCTCGTCGCTCACGGCTACACTAGAAACAGCTCGTGCGCACGCTTTTTTTACTCGCGCTCGCTGTCACGCTATTCGCGCAGGACACTCCGCCCTCTTCAACCGCCCGGCGTCTCAATCGCTATGAATACAACGCCAGCGTGCGCGATCTCCTGGCCGTGCCCTTCGAGCCTGCCGCCGATTTCCCCGTCGATGATTCCGGCTATGGCTTCGACAACATCGCCGATGTGCTTTCGCTTTCGCCCACGCTCATGGAAAAATACCTCGCCGCAGCCGAGAAAATCGCTCGCGCCGCTGTCGTCCCACCCATCCCTCCGCAAGCTTCAGTTCAGCGTTTTGCCGCCAGCGACCTCCATCTGAAGGTTGATTTCGAAGGCGACTACGACGTTCTGATCGCCGTCCATGGTCGTCCCGATCCGGCGAAAGTGGAATTCTCGATCGACGGCGTGCCCGTGCAAACACTTGCGCTGAGCGGTGCACTGGAGAACTTGCGATCGGTCAACTTTCGCATTCGCCTTGGTCCTGGCAATCCCCGGCTCGCCGTGGAATTGATCCCCGCTGGCCCTCCTGTGCAGACCCCGGACGCCGAAAAACTTCGTCCGCCTCATCTGGCTTATGTCGAGTTGCGAGGCCCCTACAATCCGGCCACGCCTCCGCCTTCGGAAAGCTACCGCCGCGTTTTTCGCTGTGGACACCCGCCTGGCCACCATACGCTGGCCTGCGCCCGCACCGATCTCGCCGATCTCGCCCGCCGTGCCTATCGCAGGCCCGTGACGAAAAATGAAATCGACGGCCTGATGCAGTTCGTCGAAAAAGGCGACAGTATCGATCAAGGAATGGAGCTCGCTCTCGAAGCCATCCTGGTTTCACCCCGTTTCCTCTTCCGCATTGAACCCACTGCCGGCTCTCTGGACGATTTCCAGTTCGCTTCGCGCCTCTCCTATTTCCTGTGGAGCAGCCTTCCAGATGACGAGCTCTTCCAACTTGCGCTCGATCATCGCCTGCGCGACCCCGAAGTGCTCCACTCCCAAATTCATCGCATGCTGCTCGATCCGAAGTCGCGCGCTCTGACCGAAAATTTCGGCGCCCAATGGCTCGAAACCCGTAATCTGGATAGCCTCCAGCCCGATCCCGGCAAATTTCCCGAGTTCAGCACCGAGCTCCGTCGCGACATGCAACGCGAAACTCAACTCTTCTTTCAATCCATCATTCGCGACGACCGTCCCATCTCCGATTTCATCGCGGCCAATTACGCCTTCTTGAACCAGCGACTGGCTGCCTTCTACGGAATCCCCAATGTGCAAGGTGCCCAGTTCCGTCGCGTCGATCTCCCGGCCGATTCGCATCGCGGTGGCATTTGGACGCAAGCCAGCGTCCTTACCGTCTCCTCTTATCCGGCGCGTACTTCGCCGGTCCTTCGTGGAAAATGGATTCTGCAGAATCTGCTGGATTCCGCGCCCCCTCCTCCGCCGCCCAACGTCCCGCCTCTCGCTGACACACCAACTGCAGCCTCCGCTAGCATGCGCCAACGGCTGGAGCAGCATCGGGCGAATCCTGCCTGCAAAGTTTGTCACGATCGAATGGACCCGTTGGGTTTCGATCTTGAAAATTACGATGCCATCGGCCACTGGCGAACCGCGGACGGTAACACCTCCATTGATGCCAATCCCGATGCCATCCGGCAAATGTTGCTAAAGGATCAAGACAAATTCGCCCGCACTCTGGCCTCGAAATTGATGACTTACGCGCTCGGCCGCAAGTGTTCGGTGAATCGAGCTTCCGGGAACGAAACCTTCTCCCAACTCGTCGAGACAATCATGACGGACGCGAGCCAGACGGACAGTAGCCATGACTAAATGCCTCTCCCGCCGCACTATACTCCGTGGCATCGGCGCTGCGGTCTCCCTCCCTTTGCTCGACGCCATGGTCCCTGCGTTCGCCTCCACCACTCGCGCCGCCTCTCCGCTCCGGCTTGCATTCATCTACGTCCCAAACGGAATCATGATGGATGAGTGGACGCCCGCCGACGAAGGTGCAAATTTCGAGTTGCCCCGTATCCTGACGCCGCTCGCGCCGCATCGCAATAACGTCTTGATCCTTTCCGGACTCACCCAAAACACCGGTCGCGCGCTGGGTGACGCAGCGGGCGATCATGCCCGTGCCTCCGCAACTTACTTAACCGGAGTCCATCCCAAGAAAACCGACGGCGCCGGCATCGCCGCGGGCATTTCCGTCGATCAGGTGGCCGCTAGCCACGTGGGTACCGCCACGAAATTGCCGTCGCTCGAGCTGGCCTGTGAAGACGGCCGTTTGGTCGGCAATTGCGATTCCGGCTATAGCTGCGCGTACAACAACACGCTGTCTTGGCGCACTCCATCCACGCCGCTCCCACCCGAGGTGAATCCGCGCCTGGTCTTCGAGCGTCTGTTCGGAGCCATGGACGAGAATCCCATGGATCGCGGGAAGCGCCTGCGCAACGAAGCCAGCATTCTCGATTATGTCTTCGAAGATACGCGCCGATTGGCCGGCCAGCTTGGCCCTTCCGACCATAGCAAAATCGACGAGTATCTGACGTCGCTTCGTGAAATCGAACGCCGCATTCAATTCGCGGAGAAAGACGATTCCCAAATTCAACCTTCCTTCGAAAAGCCCAGCGGCGTCCCAGCGGATTTCGCCGATTACGTGCGCTTGATGTTCGACCTCTTGCTGGTCGCCTTCCAGACCGGCACGACGCGCGTGTCCACCTTGATGCTGGGCCACGAAGGCAGCCTGCGCGCTTATCGCGAAATCGGCATTTCAGACGCTCATCATCCAATCACGCACCACTCCGGCAACCCGGATCTCATCGAGAAGGTGGTCCGCATCAACACCTATCACATGCAGCAGTTCGCCTACTTCCTCGGCAAAATGAAATCCACGCCCGATGGCGACGGCACCTTGCTCGATCATTCCCAGATCGTCTATGGCAGTGGCCTCAGCGATGGCAACCAGCACCAACACAATAATCTCCCGGTCCTGCTGGCCGGCAAGTCTGGCGGCCGGCACATCACATATGCCGCTGAGACTCCCATGAACAACCTGCACCTCGCTCTGCTCGATCGCATGGGTGTCCATATTGATTCCTTGGGCGATTCCAACGGAGAATTGTTCCAATGACCAGATTCAGTGTTTTCTTTCTCGCGACAGCTTCGTTCGCGTTCGCCCAGGCCCCTGCGCCGCCCGCCAAGTCCTTCACCGCTCAATTCGAGGACTTGAATCGGCGTCTGCTCGAAATGGCCAAGGATTTTCCCGAGGCGAAATACGGGTATCGCGCCACCCCGGATGTCCGGTCGTTCGGCGAAATCGTCGTTCACGTTTCTTCGGGCAACGCTTACGCCGCCAAAGCGGGCCGGGGCGAAAAGGCCAACTGGGATGAAATCGATCCGAAGGGCTACACTACCAAGGCCGCCATGGTCGCGCTGCTGGAGAAAACCATTGCCGACGCCAATGCCACTTTGAAAGCCATTCCGGACGACCGCTGGGCCAAGACAGTTCAGCCCTGGCTGGCCGTGATCGAGCACGCCGGAGAACATTATGGACAGCTTGTGGTTTATTACCGCAACAACGGAATGGTGCCGCCGGAGTCGCGTCCAAAGAAGTAATCAGATGCTGAGGAGATGAGCTTCCACCGGCATCTGGTTTAAACGCGCCAAGGCCAAAGCATACCAGCGCAGTTGATTTTCATAGCGCTTTCTGCTCGGCCCGATTTCGGCGTCGGTTTTGAAATCCACGATGTGCCATGTTCCGTTCTCTTCGAAGGCCAGGTCGATAACGCCTTCCAAAATCCGGTTCTCTTCCAGCTTCAATAGAATCGGAAGCTCTCGCCGGCAAAGCTTTGATTTTCGCGCCCTATCGAGCAGCGGGTGTCTCAGGGCCGCGTCCACGGCTTTCGTGGCATGTTCCACTTCTTTGTCCGTCGCTCCAAGCACTCTTCCGTGAACTTTCGCCAGTTGCTCACTGGCGTTGCCGTCCAGTGCAACATCGCGCAGGATGGTGTGAACCAATGTTCCGAAACGCGGCCCCGCGGATCGGCCAGCGGCCTTTTCTACGGCTTCGAACTTCACTCCAATCGAAAACCCGGTTGGCGCTTCCGCCGCTTCGGTCGCCGTGAAGACATCGAACTCCTTCCGCTGTCCGGATTCGTTAACCTTTTCCCGCTGCCCCTTCCATTCGCGATAAGCGGCCAGGCTGGGCGATTCTTCATCATTCGGATCACCTCTGAGTATCTCTTCCTGCCGCAATCCGAGATTCGCCGGTGGCGCCAGCTTCAATGTTCTCGGATCCCACCAAACCACTTCGTGCTGTCCTTGTTGGGGCGTATGGAGTCCTGGTTGCACCGAAGGCTCATCCTGCACGAAGAACGGACGGTCCACTACGGAAGCGTCTCCAAACTTCGGACAGCCTTCGGCCTGCGTCGCATTTCGGTAACGATCGTGCGCCGGATAAATAGCCTTGTTCAACGGACCCAACCATCCGTCCAGCTGCTCATCGCCGACAACGGGAACTACCAGCAGATCGCGCGCCCGGGTTGCCGCTACGTAAGCCACTCTCACGCCTTCGGCGCGTTCCCGCAGTCGCTCCTGAGGTTCGTTCTCGCGCAGCTCCCACGGCGCGCAGCGCAGCAGCCGGGTCGCGCACAGACGTTTGCGGGCATCCACGTAACGGTCGGGATCGCTGGCCGCAATATTCGCGGTCATATCGGCCAGAATTACGATTGGGAACTCCAGGCCTTTGGCGGCGTGCACCGTCATCAGCCGCACTCCCTCGGCGCCTTCTTCGAGCACCGGCGCCTCGGCGGATTCCGCTTTCTCCGATTGCGCGTCCAACTCCTCGACGAATCCGCGAAACGAAACCCCGCCTGAAAGCTCGAAGCTGCGCGCCAGGTCGGCGATTCGATAAACATTCGCAAGCACTTGATGGCCCGCCGGCCGCAGCGCAAAACCCGCATGGGCGCGGGTAGCCTCAAGCAGGAAATTTACGGTGTCGGCGATCGGTCTTCGATTGCGGCCGCGATTCAGATAGGCCAGTAAGCGGAGGGCTTCGGCGATCGGTTCGAAGTCCTTGTCGAGATGGTCTGGCAGCGATCGAAAAGGATGCAGCCGTCCGAGCTCATGATGAAAGCGAAGCAGTAGATTGTCGGGTATCGCAAACAGAGAGCCTTTGAGCGTGGCGAATACCGACAACTCGTCTTCGGGCCACTCGACGGCAGTAAGGGCGGCTCGCATGGTCTCCACTTCCTCGCGGCTGTGGAAAGACTTGGAGCCTACCAGGAGATGCGGAATCTCGCGAGCTTCCAGGCTTCGAACGTAATCGCGAGTAATGTCTTTTCCGAAATTCGTGAAGCGGCGAAACAACAGGCAAATATGCCGGGACGAAATGGGCAACAGTTGCGTCGAGTCCTCGGGATCGCGGACTTTCCAGCCGCTCTCGCGCACCAGCCATTCGATAAACGCCCCGATAGTCTCCGGCAAGCAGGCATCGATGGAGATCTTTGAAACTTTCATGGCGCCATAAGGCCGGGGCGCTGGCAGTGCAACAATGCTGGGTTGTCCTAGAATGGCCGGCGTGTCGCCGTGGAGCGGCGCATAATCCGCCTGTCCGGAAACAGCATCATCCTGTATTTCCGTTTCAAACGCCGTATTGACCAAATGTTGGATCGGCCGGAGCGCGCGAAAACTAGTGGTCAGTTGTACGATCCCGACACCCCGCTGGTTCAGCGCATCGCGGATTTCCCGGTACAGCACCACGTCGGCGCGCCGAAACTTGTAAACCGACTGTTTAGGATCGCCAACCACAAAGAGCTTTCCGGGCGTGGGCGCCACCTTCAGCCAATCCGATTCGGCCGGATTATCAGCGGCGAGTAGCAGCAGGATTTCAGCCTGTAGCGGATCGGTGTCCTGAAATTCGTCGATGAAGATGTGGGTGAAACGCTCCTGCAGGTAGCGGCGAACGTCGGCCTTGTCGCGCACCAGGTCGCGCGCCAGCAGCAGCAGATCCACGAAATCGAGCTTTCCTGCGCGGCGTTTCAGTTGATCGTATCGATCAACCAGGTCCCACATCTCCGCCCGAAGAATCGCCGCGAGGTCGGCGTCGGCGGCGTGTTGGAAAGCTTCCAATTGATCGAGTAAATGTTTCCGGGCTTCGACCACCTGCTCTCGCGGAACCCCTTCGGCGAAGAAGCCGGAACCCTTCTGCGGATTCCGATGGATGTCGCGGATCAGTTTGATGAGCAGGCTTTCGAGCGAATCGTAATCACGGGCGCGCGCCGCTTCCGCGCGTTCAATCCAGGTGACCAGAGCCTGCGCGGGCCGCAGCGATTTCACCAAGTTGTCATTGCGTTTCACGCAACGCGAGGCTGCTTCGGCGATCAACTGTACCTGTTCCACCAACCGGTCGATATCCGCTTCCCGGTTGAATTCCTTGCTGCGCCACGGCGCTGGATGATCGCGCCATTCAATCAGCTTCCAGGCCGCGTATTGCAGTTGTTCGATCGGCGAAGCACCGTCGTAAGATTCGCGCGAGGCCAGGCGCACCAGCGCGCGACGCAGGCCCGGAGCGCCATCACCCAATTTGCGCTGCAGCCACGCGCGGAAGGCCCGCTCATAAATGCGAGAGGCCTGTTGCTCGTTCAGTTCCTCAAACGCCGGATCGACCACGGCTTCCACTGGCCGTTCGCGTAGGATCTGGGCGCAGAACGAATGGATGGTGCCGATGGAGGCCTCTTCCAGATGTTCGAGAGCGTGCTCGATGTTCGAGCGTTCTTGTGAAGTGGTAGCGGTAGTGCGGGCGCGGTCCAGCTCCTGACGAAGCCGAAGTTTCAGTTCACCAGCGGCTTTGTTGGTGAACGTAACGGCAACGATATGACTGATGGTGGTGAGGCCATGCGCTAAAACGGCAACGATGCGTGCGATCAGCTCGGTTGTTTTCCCCGTTCCGGCCGAGGCTTCCACCAACAGGCTCTCGGCCAGCGAACTGCGAATGCGTTCGCGGGCGGCACGGTCGTCGAGCTGCGGCTGAATCGCAGGGGTCATCATGGCGAGTGACGAATCTCGATCAGTGTGTCGAGCCGGTCCGCTGGCTTGCGTTTCACCCGCGTTTCTTCGTAGGGGCCGCACACAGCGCTGTAGTCGCACATGCCGCATGCGCCGGTCTGCGGCGCCGCGGGCAGGAAGCCCTCCGCGATGGAGCGGTCGATCGCTTCGATGATGCGGCGCAGGCGGGCGCGCGATTCGTCGTTGAGCGGGATATCGATGGAGGAGAACTCGCCGCGCTGGGTGCAATAGTAGAGCCGGCCAGACTGCACGGATTCGCCTAGTAATGTTTCGGCGGCGTGGGCGTAGAGCAAAGGCTGAAGCAGTGAGCCGCCTCCTACGTATTGCGGGCGGTCCTTGGGAGCTTTGCCGGTTTTATGATCGGTGACGCGCAGGCTGCCGTTCGTTGCCTGGCGCTCGATCAGATCGATGGAGCCGCGCAGCCGAATGCCATCCAGAATAATGGCTTCCTGGTCGGTGCTGGCGGCGTCGCGGTCGGGATCGCGCGCCAGTCCGAAACCGAATTCGAAATGCTCCGGGGTCCAATCGGGATCGGTCGCGGCGGCGTGTTGCAGCCAGCCACGTAAGTCGGTGCGGAGGCTTTCGATTTCGCTCTTCCAGACGCGAGGGATGGCGGGAGCGAGTTCGTCTTCGTAGCGCGCCGCGACGCGGTCCAGAACCTGGTCCGCGAGGTCGAGCTTTTGGGGAAGGGTCCGTTTGGTGCGCGCCTGTTGGCGGAAGAGCTCAAATTGTGCCGAATGAAAAATCGCACCGCGCGTGAGAGCGTCCATTCGTTCCAGCGGCGCGGGCTCCTGTCGCGGCCGGAATTGAAAGACAGCGTGCAAAGCGAAGCGATACGGGCAGGCGGCGAAATGCTGAAGCGAAGATGGCGAATAGCTGCGATTGGCGAGGCGGTGCGCCTGGAGAGCGTCGAGGGTCGCGGGATCGGGATCGACAATTCCATCCGCGTCAAACCAGCGGCTGCGCCAGCGCCGGCCGCGAGTGCGAAGAGATCGGGCGAGTGCGTCGTTGGCCTGCATCAGGTAGCGCGCGCTTCCTGTGCCCGCCGCACCGCGTAGTTTCAAGGAGACCTGCAGCCAGGCCAGGTCGTATTCGGCATCGTCGATGGCGTCGCGGGGGCTGGCTGGCGCAGGCCAATCCAGGCGCGAAGACGCAGCCCGAGCGGCGCGCTTTTCGAATTCTCGCAAGGAAGGCAGACGGCCTTCGGCGGCGCGGATCACTTCGAGAGCATAGAAAGAAGGCACGCGGGCGCGGGCTTGCGTGACGTCCATGCGCGGATAGGAGACCACCAGGCTATTGACGGCGGCTGCGGCCGCGGAATGCAACAACATGCGTTCGCGAGCCACGCGACGGTCCTGGGTGTCGAGATCGGGCGAAAGCTTTACGCGCTGCTCGTCGAGCAGCAGTGGATCTTCCGAGGCACGGCGCGGGAAAAGACCTTCGGCGAGTCCGGGCAGGAAGACGAAAGCGAAGCTGCGTCCGCGCGCCTCCTCAATGGAGCCGACGAAGACTCGGCCGTAGCGGCGTTTGGGCGGGTCGGTCCGCAGAGAGCCCAGGCGTTCCGAGAGGACGTCATAGACTTCGTCGAGCGAAGCGGGGCCCACTTCGCGCATGGGTTCCAGTTCGCCCAGGGCAGAAAGGACAGACTCGGGATGGCGCAGGGCCATTTGCGCCAGATCCAGCAGCCGGTCCAGCCAAACACCCCACTTTTCTGATACCGGGAGCGAGCCCAGGGAGTCAATCAGGGGAAGTGCGAAATGTTCTAAACGTTTTAGTTGTTCGATGCGCCTCTGGATGTGGGCGCGCTGCGATTCGTCCTCCCTTTCAAGCTCGCGCAATTGCGCCTGCAATTCGGCGCGAAGACCGCGCAGTCGCCGCGCCCACCGGTCCCGCCCTCCGATGACGGCGGCGTCCACCAGTAGCTTCTCCCAGCCAATGGGGACATCCAGAGAGGGTTCCTCGTTGAGGATCCCAGGCGCAGGCGCCTCGAAAAGCCCGAGGATTTCATCGTTCGCGGGAACCCATTCCAGCGGCCGTGAAATTGGAGCGCCATCGCCATCGAGCGGTGGTGTCTGGTCAAGCGAAAGATATTCGGCGAAGCGCGACGCGGAGCAACCTTCGCTCGCGCAGGCCAGCAGAGCGAGAAAGGCCCGGCCTGCGGGATCGGGACGCGCCGCGCCACGGCTGAAGTAATGCGGGATGCCGGCACGGCGCAGCGCTTCCTCCACCAGCGGCTGATAAGTGTCGACGTTGCGAAGCAGGATGGCCACGCGATCGAAAGGTGTGCCTTCTGCAGCGATCGCGTGAATTCGCCGGGCGATCTCCACGCACTCGAAACTCTCGCCGGGCGCCGAGAAGAGGAGCGCAGGGTCGGGCGGCGCGGAGGGCGGCGGGTCGGAAGAAAACAGCCAGGTGCGGACGCGATCGAGCGTAGCGGTGGACGGGGTGTGATCAAGATTCTCGGCCGGGACGTCGAGGATGCGCTCCAGGGATCGGATGGCGGCGTCGCCTGTTGTGGCTAGCGCCAGCACGTTCGGCGATCTCGGAACCAGCGCGGCGAGCAGGCGCTCATGAGCGGCTGATTCTATGGCGAGGCCGAGCAGAACGACCGGCAGGCGTGTGAATCGATGATCGCTCGCGGTGGCCTCTTCGGTCGCCAGACGAAGCAGCATCGGCAAATCGGCAACCGAACGCGCGGCAAGTTCCTGTTCATAGAGCGCAAGAAGATACCCGAGGTCGCCAGGCGGATTCACGTTTTGGAGGCGAAGTTCGATGATCGTTTTCGCAAGTGCGCGAGCGAAGCCGGGGGTTTGGGCCACCGGAGCGAAATAGGGCAAGCGTTTCGCCGTATCGGCGGCGTGGACGATACGCGCGGCCAGCGCTTCGATGCCCAGGCGGGAGATGGGAGCGAGCCCGAGGCGTCCCATGGGCTGCGCAGCCAGGTGTGCCGCGAATTGCGGGAGAGTTAGTGCGTGAACGCCTTGGCAGCCCGACGGGAAAGCGCGGGCGGCGAGTTCATTTGCAGCGGCTCGCGTAGGAGCGATGATCAGGATCTCCGCGTGTTCGTCTTTGTCCACCAGGAACGCAGCCGCACGCTGGAGGAGTGTGGCGTTGGAGCGGGAATGAAGGAGCGAGCGAGGGACCACAGACAATTATATTGGGTTCCAGCAACGCTTACTTGCGTGCGCTGTTCAGTCCGAGCGGAGGGCGGTCATGGGATCGGTCCGTGCGGCGGCAAGCGAAGGCGCGAGGGCTGCGGCGATGCCACAGCACACCAAGATTGCGGCGGTGATCGCGATGGTCAGCGGGTCGCGCGAAGGAGTCTGGTAAAGCATCGATTCGAGCCAGCGGCTCACCACCAGCGCGCTCGCGATGCCGAGAGCTGCTCCGGCCAAGGTGAAGCGGAGGGCCGAGCGTACCACCAGGGCAGCGATGCCGGCGGGCGATGCGCCTAGGGCCATACGAACTCCGATCTCCTGGGTGCGGCGGGCGACCAGGAATCGGACCAATCCATAGAGTCCGCTGACGGCCAAAAGCAGGGTGATGGCCGCAAAGAGGCTGAACAATATGGCATGAAAACGTTGCGGGAGCGCGAAGTCGCGAATCCGGTCCTGCATGCTCATCACATCCACGGGAACTGAGGGTTCCAGAGCGTGGATCTCATCGCGCAACCAGGATTCCAGGAACTGTGTGCGTAGGTCGCTGCGGATGGCGACAGCAACATGACGGCTGGTAATGCCACGCAGCGAGATCTCGGGGGATTGATCGCGATCGAGATAGAACTCGGGATAAGCCGCGCCCACCAGCCCGTTATTACGGACATCGGCCGCCACGCCAACGACGTTGAATGTCCCTGAGTCGCTCAGTGTAACGCGCTGGCCAACGGAATGCTCCCCAGGGAAGAGTTTGCCGGCGAGCGATTGGCTGAGGATCATCGCAGGGGTGCTGTGCGTACTCAAATCGGAAGCATCAAATGCGCGGCCCTGCGGCAGGCGCAGATGGAACGTTCGGAAATAATCGGAAGAGACGGCGCGCCATGGCACCATACCGCCCACGCCTTGCTCGAAGGGCGCGCGGCCGGGGACGCGAAGAGCGAAAAATGGTATGGATCGCGTGGGCCCTCCAGGGGGAATGGTGTCGCCGAAAGCAACGCTACTCACACCCGGCTGGCTGCGCAATCGCTGCTCGAGCGTTTGGGAAAAGGCGATCAGACGCGTGGCGTTGTAAGCTGATCCGAGTGTGAATTGGGCAGTGACCAGGTGCTCGGCGTCGACGCCGAGCGGTACGCTCTCGAGTTTCCACAGCGTACGAAGCATCAGGCCCGCGGCCGTCAGCATGATGAGTGATCCCCCGATCTGCAAGATGACCAGAGCGTCGCGAATGGAGGCTTTGGATCGTGAAGTGGCGCGCCATCTGTTGAAGATTTCGACAGTGGGTTGTCGAAGAGCCGGCAGTACTCCGAAGACCAGCCCGCTTGTCAGAGAAAGCAGCGCGGCGAAGATGAACGTGCGCATGGAGAAGTGGATTTCGGTAAGTCCAAGGATAGTGTTGGGAGCTGTGCTGAGCAGGATCTTGAGCAGGAACAACGAGAGGGCGCAGCCCAGCGTTCCGCCCATGATGCCGAGGAGAAGGCTTTCCGTAATGGCGTGACGGGCGAGTCGCGAGCGGCTGGCGCCAAGGGCTTGTCGCATGGCGAGTTCACCCTGTCGGCTGGTGGCGCGCGCCAACAGAAGGCTCGCAACGTTCATACACGCTAGCAGTAAGACAGCGAGAACCGCGAGCAGCAACACCCAGGACGCTGGACGACGGTCGCCGGATTGCCAATCGCGGATGGTGCGCACTCCGATGTGGATTTCCTTGCGATAGGCCATGGGCGCTCCCGCGAGGTCTCGTTGCAGCAGCGGATCAAGCGCGGCGACAGCCTGCGCGGGAGTCCAACCGGGGCGGAGGCGTGCGAAGGTTCGGAGCGTCGTGCCGTTGTTGGGGAAAACCTGCGCGGCTTCGTTGAGTTGCTGGGGGAACAGGATGTCGAACGGGCGGAGCGTCGGCATTTCGAACTCTTTGGGAAGAACCCCGACGATCCTGACCGGCGTGTCGTCCAGGGAGATGAGAAGGCCGATCACGCGTGCTTTGCCGCCGTAGCGCGTCCGCCAGAAGTTATACGAGAGCAAAGCCACGCGAGGTGCTTGCGAGCGATCTTCGTCGCGCGCAAAATTGCGTCCGATGACGGGCCGAACGCCGAAGAAGGGAAGGTAAGACGATTCGACGTAGGCGCATGTGAGGCGGGCGGGATTAGTTTCGGTGAGGTCGCAGTCCTGATCGCCCGGCAACATCGATGTGACGGCTTCGAAAGCGGGGATTTTGCCGCGCCAATAAAGGTAATCGAAGCCGAACAGGAACTCGCGAGTTTCGATAGGCGCTGTGATGCCATACGCGACGATGCGGTCGGCGTCGGCGTAAGGGGCGGGGCGAAAGAGCACGCCGTCCACAACCGTGAAGACGGCTGTGGACGCGCCGATGCCGAGAGCCAGGATGAAGAGGACCGTAATGGAGAAAGCGGGGTTGCGAATTAGCTGGCGCGCAGCGTGGCGGAGATCCTGCAGCGCGCCTTCGAGGAACGGGACGAGATGGAACTGACGGGCATCTTCGAGGATCAGCGCAGGGTTGCCGAACTGTCTGCGGGCCCAAGCTTGAGCTTCGCTGGCGCTGAGGCCGGCCTGGCGTCCGAGATGGGCGCGCATGGCGAGATGCGATTGGATCTCTTCCGCTATTTCGGCGTTCACGCGCGAGCGCCGGAACAAAGTGCGCCAGACGCGTTTCATACAAACCTCAGGACGCGTGTTACGCCCTTAGAGACGCTGTCCCAGTTGGATTCGGCCTCCTCTAAACGCTGACGGCCCGAACCGGTGAGCTTGTAGATACGGGCGCGGCGGCCGTTCTCGGTTTGAATCCAGGAAGCTTTGACGAACTTGTCGCGCTCCAGACGATGCAGGGCAGGGTAGAGCGAACCTTCCTCCACGCGCAACAGGCCTTCGGAGACCGTCTGAATGTGCTGGGCGATGCCGAAACCGTGGTTGGGAGCGCGGGCCAGAGTTTTCAGGATGAGCAGATCGAGTGCTCCGAGGAGCGTGTCGGATGATCGGGCCATAGACGACTCACTAAGACAACTAGGGTAAGTATGACACAAGTTCCAGGGGCGCGATAAACTGGTTGGAAGGTGGTCCCCCGAGTCCCAAGTTTAATCGTTTTGAGCGCGGCGATGCTGTGCGCCGGACCGCTCGACGAGACGCTGCTGACGGGACGCAAGGCCCTGGCGAACGACGGAGTGGCGACAGCTTGGAGGCTGGCGCAGAAGGCGTTGAGCGACGCACCCCAGTCCGCTGCGGCGCATGAGTTCGCGGGGGAAGTCCGGTTTCGGCGGGGGGAAGTTTCGGAAGCTGACGCTGAGTTCAAGGCCGCCGTGGAGTGGGACCCGCGCTTCGCCCTGGCTTGGTGGGGGCTGGGGCGAGTGGCGCAGTGCACCTCCATGAACAAGACCTCGGTGGACGATTTCAAGCGCGCCTACGAATTGAACCCGAACGATCCCCGGATTCTTGGGGCCTGGATTCCGCGGCTGAACGGTCAGGAACGCGCCGATGCGCTGAATCGTTATGAGGCCATGATTCAGGCGGCTGGCGCCGGCTGGATCGGCGATCCGAAGGAACTTGAGATCTTGCGGCAGCGCGCGGAGCTTGCCAAGGCCCTCAACGGGCGCGAAGTAATGGCGCTGGCGAGCCCCTATAAGGCGGCCGAAGTACCATTACATGCGTTCGTGAGCGGCGCAACGCGAATGCGCACTTATGGTTTAGAGGTAATGGTGAACGGCAATCCGGCGCGGCTGGTGTTGGATACGGGGGCGGCCGGAATTGTTCTATCGCGTCCGGCGGCGGCGCGCGTTGGCCTGGTGCGAGTGACAGGTACCACGGTGCGCGGTATCGGAGACAACGCGAAGCTGACGGGCGGGTATCGAGCGATCGCGGATCGGTTCAGGATTGGAGAAGTGGAATACCGCGATGCGGTGATCAGCGTGGCGGATCAAAGTTTCGTAGGGATCGAGGACGGCCTGATCGGATCGAATGTGCTCGGCGAATTCCTGATCACGCTGGATTTCGCGGCCGGCAAGTTGCGCCTAAATCCGCTGCCGGGTTTTCACCCGGGCGATGAGTTTCCGGATCGCACGGTGAGTGCGGAGATGGAGAGCGCGACGCGCGTGTTTCGATTCGGACATTTGCTCCTGGTACCAGTCGGGGTGGGTAAGGCAACCAACAGATTATTCGTGCTGGACACTGGCTCCGCAAGCACGCTCATATCCTACGGCCTTGCAGCGGAGGTGAGCGATCTGAATCGGGATGACAAAACCGGGTTGCGGGGATTGAACGGACGAGTTGGCGACGTGTACAAGACGGGTAATTTGACGATCGAGTTCGCCGGATTTGAGCAGAAGAATCTCGGGATGACGGCGTTCGATACGTGGGAGCTGAGTCATCAACTGGGCACGGAGATCTCGGGATTTCTGGGGCTGCCGGTGCTGAACCTGTTCACGCTGACCATCGATTATCGCGATGGGCTAGTGAAATTCGAGCGGAGACAATAGCCGTCTTCAGCTGCGTCCGCGCATGCGGGAGATTTCGCGGCGGTCGCGCTTGGACGGCTTGGTTTTGGGCGCTGTTTCGAAACGCGGCATCGCCTTACGTTCGGCGGCCAGTTTCAGACGCAGTTCGCGGCTGGCATCGGTCTCCTGGTAGAGCTTCTGCGCAACCGGCGCAGGTCCGCGCATTTCGCTCAGGCCGAGGATTTCGATTTGAAATTCGCCGCTGTCGTTTTTGATTTTGAGCAGGTCGCCGACGTGAACGTCGCGCGAGGGCTTCACCGGCTGCCCGTTGGCGTGCACTCGGCCGAGTTCACACGCGCGTGAAGCGAGCGAGCGGGTTTTGAAAAATCGGGCCGCCCAGAGCCATTTGTCGATTCGAAGGCTGGTCATCGATCCAGCCCTTTTAACGTGAGCGTTTCCAGAAAAAGTAGCCCAGCATGGTCTTCGCGTCCAGAATTTCGCCGGCGTCGATGGCGGATTCGATTTCCTTGGCGGTAAACCAGCGGGTTTCGATGCGCTCGTCGCCCATGGGAGTGGCAACGCCAGGGGTGAGGCCGGTGGCGAGATAAATGGTCATCTTCTCGGTGAGGAAGCCGGGGCTGGGGAAAAATGACACCAGCTTTTTCCAATTCTTGGCGCGGTAGCCGGTCTCTTCTTTCAGCTCGCGCTTGGCGGTTTGGAGCGGCTTTTCGCCGGGATCGATGGAACCTGCGGGTAATTCCCACAGCATGCGCCCGGCGGGCAGACGATACTGGCGAACCAGCAAGACGCGCTTACCATCGTCCACGGGCATCATCACGGCGGACCCGCGATGGTGCACGATGTAGCGTTTGATTTCGAAGCCGCTGGGATCGACGGCATGATCGTCCGACACGGTGAAGAGCCGGTTGCTGAGTTTTTCGACCGAAGAGATGATTTTCATGATTTGTGGATGGTCTTCTCGAATTCCGCGAGCGGCAGCGTGTTCAGGACATCGCGCGCTTCAAGCCACCCGCGGCGGGCCATCAACACGCCGAACGGCATGTTGGTCCCGAGATGCTTGGTCTGGTGCGCGTCGGTGGAGATGGCGAACTTCGCGCCGAGTGCTTTCGCGGTGCGGACCATCGCGCCACCCAGGTCCAGCCGCTCGGGGCTACCGTTGATTTCCAGATACACGTTGCGGCGCGCAGCCTGCGACGCCACGCGGTCAAAGTCGAAAGGAAACGGATCGCGATTTAGCAGAATGCGGCCCGTGGGATGGCCCATCACCCGCATCGAGGGAGATTCCAGCGCCCGCATCAACCGGTCGGTCATCTCCGCGGCTTCCAGATTCATGTGGCTGTGGACGCTGCCGACCACGATGTCGAGCTCGGCGAGCGCGTCCTCGGCAAGATCCATTTCACCGTCACGCTTGATGTCACATTCGAGGCCCGAAAAGATGCGGAGCGGCAGGCCGCTCTTGTTCAGATCGCGCACCTGCTTCGCAAACGCGACGGCACGCTTTTCATCCAGGCCATTGGCCATGGCGAGCGCCTTGGAGTGATCGGTAATGGCGATGTATTCATAGCCCAGCGCGTGGGCCGCCTCAGCCATTTCCTGGAGCGTGGCGCGGCCATCCGTTTCCGTGGTGTGCATGTGCAAATCGCCGCGGATGTCGGACAACTCGATTAGCTTGGGTAAGCGGCCCTCCAGAGCAGCTTCGATCTCGCCCGAGTTTTCGCGAAGCTCAGGGGGAATCCAGGGAAGGCCCAGCGCGGCGTAAACCTCTTCTTCGGTCTCGCCGGCCACGCGATCTTCGCCTTCCAGCTTGAACAATCCGTATTCATTGAGCGTCAGGCCCAGCTTGAGCGCGCGGCTCCGAATCAGAATGTTGTGTTCCTTGCTGCCGGTGAAATATTGCATCGCCGCGCCGTAACTTTCATGAGCCAATGCGCGCAGATCCACCTGAAGGCCTTCGAGACCATATTGGATGCTGGCTTTGTTCGCGCCTTTGCCGAGGACGCTGTGCGCCTTGGGATGCTGGACGAATCGCTCGAGAGCTTGGGCCGCGCCAGGGCCAGTGACGAGAAGATCGAGATCGCCGATCGTGTCCTTTCCACGGCGCAAGCTGCCGGCCGCGGCGATTTTCTCGATGCCACCGGTTTCGGAAAGATAAGGGATCAGTTCGCCGGCCACCTTCTGTCCGAAGTTGAGCAGGAAGCGGCCGGTGCGCTGGCGATACTGCGCGATGGATTTGAGAACCTTTTCTTCGAGCTTGGCGCCCATGCGAGGCAACTCGCGTAGCTTTTGCTCTTTGCAGACGCGCTCCAGTTCGTCGATCGTGGCCACCTTGTAGTGTTGATAAACGAGCGCGATGCCCTTGGGGCCGAGACCTTGAATCTTGAGCAGCTCGAGCAGCGTTGGCGGGAATTGGGCCAGCAGACTGTCGCGCTTTTCAAACGAGCCATGCTGGGAGAGCTCTTCCAGCACACTGGCCAGGCCTTTGCCTACGCCGGGAATTTCGGTGACTTTGCGTTCGGGATTCGTGAGGATGTCGTCGACACGTTCCGGATAACCTTCGATGGCCGAAGCGGCGTTGCGATAAGAGCGGATGCGAAAGCCGTCCTCGCCGGCAATCTCCATCAGGTCCGCGGTTTCGGCGAGCACCCGCGCGAATTCACGATTTTCCATGCGATGTATTTGAAATTGCAGCCAGCATGTGCGGCTCCACATGAACCAGCACGTCGGCCACCCAGTCCACTTCGGAGCGGATTTTGTCCTTCACCCGCGTGGCGATTTCGTGGGATTCGTAAACGCTCATCGCGGGATCCACTTCCAGGTGCATGTCTACGTGCCATTTCAGGCCGGTTTTACGCGCGAAACACTTTTCGATGCCCAGGACGCCCGGTACCGTGAGGCCGGCCTGGCGGATGCGATCCATGGCTGCGGAGTCCGGCATGGTGTCCATGAGCTGCAGCATGGTGTCGCGCACCACGCGGATACCAAGCAGAACGATGATGACGCCGATGGCGGAACCGGCGATGTGATCGGCGCTGGAAAATCTCACCGGATCGACCAACGTGATGCCCAGGCCAAGTAACGCGGTGCATCCGGAAAGAATGTCGACAGTGTCATGCCAACCATCGGCCGCGAGCCCTGAGCTGCCGATCTTACGGGCATAGCGCAATTTGGCGGTGCTCATTACCGACTTGATCAAGATGGATGCCAGCAGCGGCCATACCGCGTAGGCGGCCGGTGCGGACGCGGGGCCATGGGCCAGATGTAGCGACTCGAAAGCGATGAGGACGCCGCTGGCTGCCAGAATCATTCCGACCACCAATGCGCTCAGGGTTTCCAGGCGGCCGTGGCCGTAAGGATGCTCTGCGTCGGGCGGTTTGGCGGCGATTACCAGGCCAAGCAAAACCAGACACGACGTGAGCACGTCGCCCGCCGATTCGATTCCGTCGGAGACCGTGGCTGTAGAGGAAGCGTGCAGACCGATGGCGATTTTTGCGGCTGCTAGCCCGGCGCCGATCAGAACACTGGCGACCGCTATGCGGCGGCTGGCGAGATCGGGTGTCACGTCATCGCCGCCTCTTCTTGATATGTACCAACTGATAGCTTCCTTCCACCAGATCTCGGATCTCAGTCCAGTTCAGTTTGGTGTTGGCGCGCAGGGAAACCCAACCGTGCTGTCCTACGTAAGGCGTGCGGTAAAAACGGTCGTCTTCGAGGAACACGGGCTGCATCTTCTTGCCCACCTTCACGCAAATAGACAGAATGCCTTTGTAGGTTTCCAAGACCGTAAACGTCTTGGTGCCTACTTGAAAGGTGGGGTGGCCGAAGGTGGTGGTTTCGCTGGTTTTCGGCAAAGCTAAACAGATTTCGCGCAGTTTTTCCAGTATCTTCTTATCGTCCATCAGGCAGTCATATACCAGCGTACTAGAAGGGAGCGGGTATTGGCTGTTGGCTGGTTAGCTTCCTCGCGATGCGATGTCGTTGGCGGCTTGGCGCTTGTCACGCGAAGGGAGACTGGGTTGGGAACTCCGCGAGCTCAGCCTCGCTCCTCAAGGTGCTTCAGCCTCGCGTCGATGACCTGTTCCACACGATAGAGCTCGGACCGCCACAGGTCGCGCATTTCGTCGAAACGGCGATCGACGTCGTTGAACCGCGAGTCCATGTGTCCGCGCAATTCGCCGATACGCGTGTTCGTGTCACTGAGGCGGGCATTGTTGATCAGGATGCCCGCCAATACTGCGAGCATACTCGGCACGGCGCCCAAAGCGATGGTGAGGATCTGGCTATTGTCCATCTGCTCTTCTATTTTACGCCATCGAACAGAGCCAGAGACGCTGGAACGAGCTGCCTACGAATCCTCTTCGACACGTTAAGGTTTTGATATTCTGGTGAAGCTCGCAATAACCCATCCAGGAGCGGACCATGACTGTTCGAATCTTTCTTGCGCTTTCGGCACTTTCCGCCGCGTCTACGGCTTGGGCTCAGCAGTCCTGTGAGAACCTTCGAAACACGGCCATGCCCGGCATCGCGATTACCTCCGCCGTATCCATTCCAGCCGGCTCCTTCACCCTACCCACGGGCGGTGCGCCGGGTGGGCCCGCGCCAACCGTTCAAGCGCCCGCATTCTGCCGCGTGGCGGCGACGGTAGGCAAGGAAGTACGCATAGAGCTGTGGATGCCGCAGCAGTGGAATCATAAACTGCTGGGCGTGGGGAACGGTGGCATGGCGGGCTCCATCAGCTACACGGCCATGGTGAAGCCTCTGCAACAGGGCTACGCCACCAGCAGCACCGATACTGGCCATCAAGGTAGCGGCACAGACGGCACGTGGGCGCTCGGGAATTACGAACGCATCGTGAATTTTGCCGACCGCAGCACCCACCTGATGGCGGAAGCCGACAAAGTGATTCTCAAGGCGTTTTATAGCGCGCAACCGGCCCACGCTTATTTCAATGGATGCTCCCAGGGCGGCCATGAGGCCATGATCGAAGCACAGCGATATCCGGCGGATTTCGACGGCATCATCGCCGGCGACCCCGCCAACAACTGGACGCATCACTATATCGGCGGTCATCTGTCGACGGCTCTGGCGATGGAGGGCGATGGTTACATCCCGGCCGGCAAGATTCACATCCTGGCGGACGCCGTGAACAACCAGTGCGACGCGCTGGATGGCATCAAGGATGGAGTGTTGAATGATCCACGCCGCTGTCATTTCGATCCCGACATTCTGCTCTGCAAAGGCTCCGATAGCTCGGAATGCTTCACTCGCGAACAGGTGGCGGCCGTGCGAAAGATCTGGACCGGTCTTCGAACGCCGGAGGGTCAGGTGATTTATCCGGGCCTGGTGCCGGGCGGGGAAGCGGGTCCGGGAGGGTGGGCCGGCTACGTCACCGGAAATGCGCCGGGCCAGGGCCGCCATGCCCTTCTCGGTGTTCCATTTTTCAAGTTCATGGTTTTCGAAGACCCGAACTGGGACTATAAGACTTTCAAGTTCACTGCCTCCGATGGTTTCGATAGCGACATCGACTATACGGACTCGAAACTGGGAGCGTTGTTCAACGCCGTCAATCCTGATCTGAGCCAGTTCAAAGCCCGTGGCGGCAAGCTGATTCACTATCACGGCTGGAGCGACCCGGACATTACGCCGCTCAACAGCATTAATTACTACCAGAGCGTCACCAGAGCGCAGGGCGGCGATGCGCACGGCCTCGAGAGCACAGTGCAGTTTTACCGGCTCTTCATGGTGCCGGGGATGCAGCATTGCGGGGGCGGCCCGGGAGCCACGGCTTTCGACATGATCGAACCACTGGACAATTGGGCCGATAAGGGCGTGGCCCCGTCCAAAGTGATCGCGTCGCACCTCACCAACGGCCTGGTCGACCGGACCCGGCCATTGTGTCCCTACCCGCAGGAAGCGCAATGGAACGGAACGGGGAGTACCGACGACGCAGCGAATTTCGTCTGCGCTTTGCCGAAGCAGTAGACTTTCTTAAGGAACGCGAAAAAATGCTGGGAGGCCGAAGCTGGAGCGAGTGGATCCGCGAGTATTCAGCCGGCCATCAGCATCCGGTCAACCGAGCCTGTCATAGCGTCGGAATCCCGATGATAGCGGTTGCCGTCCTTCTAAGCCCCCTCGCCGTGTGGCGCCCACAGACGTGGAAGCTGACCGGCAGCCTCTTCCTAGTGGGATGGATTCTTCAATTCGTCGGACACGCGTTCGAAGGAAAGCCACCCGAATTCTTTAAGGATTGGCGATTCCTATTTGTCGGCTTGCGCTGGTGGTTCGCAAAAGTGAGTGCGGCTTTTGCGCGCCACAACGAAGATCCCGGCTAGCATCGCAAATCCCAACGGAAGCGCGCTGGCGGGCTCTGGGACCGCGCTGTTCGGCGTAGAGACCACCACGTTATCCAGCAGATTGCCGACATTGCCCCCTTGATCGGAAGTGAACAAAAGAAAGCCAGGGGAACTGAGCGTTACCAATTGATTGACAACAATTCCGCTGCTGTCGTCCCCGCTCGCCAGCGTAAACTCCTGATCGTAATTTCCGAAAGTGACCGTAGTTGAGTCCGTAGGTCCACGCTGGCTGCCGATCAGGTCGAAACTGAGCAGGTAAGTCCCGGCCTCGAACTCCATATTGGATTCGAGTTGCCCCGCCGGATCACCGTTGGTTCCATTCAAGTCGATGCAGATGTCGCTCTCGGGTGCAGCGCAAAGCCCGAAACTGGCGCCTACGATATCCACATTGGTCCCGTTGATCGTACTGAAAGCGCCGACCGACGTCGCGGAGAGTTGCTGCGTCAGCTCATCGAAATTCTCACTGAGAATCACGCCTCCGTAAAGGGAGCCGGACAGGCCGCACAAAGTGATGATGGCAACGCCAAAAGGCAATCGTCGCATAAGCCTTCCTTGGGGACCTATTTTAGCATTGCGGTCGCTCGGGCTTTGCCAGGCGCGGGACGGTCTTTCAGCTTGCACCTGAATTCGTGCGATCATCGAGAGCAATGCGCGCGTGGTTTCGCCCCTCAGCCATGGCATTTGCCGCTCTGGCGCTCGCTGTACAAGCCGCGAGTCCGGACGCCCGGCTCGGTTTTTCCAGCCGCACCATCGTTCAGGAACGCCAGGCAGAGTCGAAGTACACAGCCCAGCTATCTATCGAATCCATTTCCGAGTTCCACCGGGTGATCACCAAGCGCCCTCACATCGCGGGCTCTCCCGCATCCATGGCCGTCGCCGAGACCATTCGTCAAGGGTTGGAAAAGGCCGGCCTCGAGACCCAGGTTCACGAGTTCCAGGTGTATCTCTCGACGCCGCGCTCCATCAGCGCTGAGCTGGTGCAGCCGGTCATGGAACCGTTGCGTGTGCGGGAACCTGCCAATGCGCTGGACCCCGATTCAAACAATCCAGAGCTGGTGCCGGCCTTCGTCGCGTATTCGGCTTCAGCGCAAGTGCAAGCGCCGGTGGTCTATGTGAACTACGGATTGCCGCCCGACTACGCCAAAGTGGAAGCCGCCGGAGTCGACGTGCGTGGCAAGATCGTGATGGCTCGCTATGCCAGGAGCCATCGAGCCGTAAAGATCCACACCGCCGAGGAGCACGGCGCCGCGGCCATCATCATTTACAGCGATCCCTCCGACGATGGTTACGCCAAAGGATTGACTTGGCCCGAGGGCCCCTGGCGCGCCGATTTTCAATCCCAGGACGGCAACGGGAAATACAGTTGGTTCTGGCATGGCGATCCGCTGTCGCCCGGCGTGGGTGCGCGCGCGGATTCGAAGGTGCTGGATCCCGCCACTGCGCCGACCCTTCCCAAAATTCCCGCGATGGTTCTTTCTTACCAGGAGGCGGCCAAGATCCTCGCGCAGTTGCGCGGCCCCGTCGCGCCCGCTGGATTTCAGGGCGGTCTGCCGTTTCCGTATCGTCTCGGCGCTGGCCCCGCGGTGGTCAAGCTGAACGTGCAAATGGACGCGAGCCGGCGTCCCATCCGCGACATCGTTGCGCGCTTGCCAGGAAAGAATCCGGATCGCTGGGTGGTCCTCGCCACGCATCATGATGCCTGGACCTTCGGCGGCATGGACCCGGGAAGCGGGACCTCGGCGGTCTTCGAAACAGCGCGCTCGCTGGCGGCATTAGCGAAACAGGGCTGGAAACCCGACCGTTCCATCGTCTTCGCCTTTTGGGATGCCGAAGAGCCCGGACTGGTTGGTTCCACCGAGTATGCCGAAGCGTTCGAGCACGAACTGCGCCAGAAGGCCGTCGCCTACATCAACACGGACTTGTTCATGCAGGGCCACTTCTACGGCGGTGGAACACCCTCCCTGCGCGACTTCATGGTTCAAGTGACGGAAGACGTACCGGCGCTCAACGGGAAAGGCAGTGTATATTCCGAATGGCGCGCCGACTCCTGGCAGAAGCAGCCGGCCGAGCGCAAGCGCCAGGGCGCCCAGGATTTCGAAGTCGAATTGGGAGCGCTCGGCAGCGGCGCCGATTTTGTGGCTTTTCAGGACTATTTGGGTCTGCCGACATTATCGGTGCAATATGATTTTGACGGAAGCTACGGGACGTATCACTCCAACTACGATTCGCGATATTACGTGGAGCACTTCAGCGACCCTGGCTTTCATGTAGCGCGGACTCTCGCGCAAGTCTTCGGCGTTATCGTGATGCGTCTGGCGGACTCGGCGGTGTTGCCTTACCGCTACTCGCATTACGCTCACAAAATCTCCGATTTTCTCAATGACGCCGGCGCCTGGGCGGTGGATGACGAAGGGCGTCAGATTGTGAAACTGAATTTGGACGCGTCGAAAGCGCTGGCTGCGGAGATCGCCACCAGGTCCACGGCTCTCGAGCAACGCGTCGATGAAAACGTGGAAAGCGGACATTGGCCGGATTCATCCACGTCATCTTTGAACGATCATTTGCAGCACCTGGAGCAAGATTTGCTCGATGAAAGCGCAAGTCCCGCCGAGCACTGGTATCGCCATGTAATCTACGGCTGGAACATCTACTCGCTGTATGACGGCCAGCCATTGCCCGGATTGTCGGAGGCGATTCGTTTGAAGGATCCAGCGCGAGTGGCCCAGGAAACGGCGCGCATCGAAAACGCTCTGCGCCGCATGCTGGCGGAGCTTCGCCAGGCGGGAGGTTGATTGCTAGCGCATAAAGTTTCGTTGGCGAAATACCGCGAGCCAGGGGCAATATCGCGTGAGCTCTATGAGCGTGCATCGCGAGTAATGCCCGGCGGCAACACGCGGCACTCCGTCGCGCTGGCTCCTTATCCGATATACGCGCGTAGCGGCAGCGGGTGCCGCATCACAGACGTGGAAGGCCAAGAGCGGGTCGATTTCCTCAACAACTACACCTCGCTGATTCTGGGACACGCTCATCCCACGGTTACCGAAGCGGTCCAACGCCGCGCGGCCCTCGGAACTGCCTTCACCATGCCCACTCCCGAGGAAGTGGAGCTGGCCGAGTTGCTCGCGGCGCGCGTCGCCTGCATCGAACAGATCCGCTTCTGCAATTCCGGGACCGAGGCCGTGATGCTGGCGGTCAAAGCGGCCAGAGCCTTCACCGGAAGGCGCAAAATTGCGAAGTTTGAAGGCGCTTATCACGGGCTGTATGACTACGCCGAAGTGAGCGAAGGTCCCACGCCCGAAGCCTGGGGCGAAGCCGATGCGCCCGTATCGATCATCGAGCCCGGAACTCCAGAGAGCGTGGCCCGCGATGTGGTTGTGTTGCCATGGAACCGGCCGGAGGCCTGCCAAAAATTAATCGAGCGCCATAGGAACGATCTGGCTGCCGTTCTCGTCGACCCGATGCCGCTCGGAATCGGGATGATTGCGCCTCGCCCCGGATTCCTACCCTGGCTACGCGAAGAGACCGCCCGTCACGGAATTGTTCTCATCGCCGACGAGGTACTGAATTTCCGTCTCCACTATCATGGCGCTTGCCACGCTCACGGCATTACGCCGGATTTGGCGACTTTCGGAAAGATCATCGGTGGGGGATTTCCGGTTGGCGCAGTGGCGGGATCGCGACGCGTGATGTCGGTCTTCGATCATACCGGCGCACTCAAGGTGCATCATGGTGGAACCTTCAATGCGAATCCGGTGACCATCGTCGCGGGTCTCGAAACCATGCGGCTGATGACGCCCGAAGCGTTCGACAGGCTGAATGGTCTGGGCGAGTACGTTCGCGATGGCCTGCGGCGGCTCTTTCGCGATACCGGGCGGCCGGCTCAAGTGATGGGCGCCGGCTCCATGTTTCTCGCGCATCTCACGTCCGACGAACTCGTCGACTTCCGGTCCTTGCGCGGTTTCTCCCGAACCAATCCCATCTATGGCGATCTGTGCCACAAGCTGCTGGAGTACGGCTTCATCCTTTCTCCGCGCGGGATTTTTGGTTGCCTGTCGACGCCCATGACGGAAGCCGAATTAGATGGATTGGTGGAAGCGCTCGGTCGCGCGTTACGCGAATTGGCATGACTCAGCCTTCCGCCGTGCCCCAAACAGAGAGCGCGCCCAGCGGCCTGCAGCAGAGCCTGGGCCTCTTCGACTCAACCATGATCGTGGCCGGTTCCATGATTGGCGCCGGCATATTCATCGTCTCGGCCGACATGGCGCGCGCCGTGGGCAGCGCCGGATGGTTGCTCGGTTCCTGGGTCATCACCGGATTGTTGACTATCGCCGCGGCATTAGCCTATGGCGAGCTGGCCGCGATGATGCCGCGCGCCGGCGGCCAGTACGTCTATTTGCGCGAAGCTTGGTCGCCGTTGTGCGGGTTCCTTTACGGCTGGACATTTTTCATGGTGATCCAGACCGGAACCATCGCCGCGGTAGGCGTGGGATTTGCCCGCTATATGGGCACTTTGTGGCCGCGTATTTCAGAGAGCGCGTACCTCATTCCTCCCATCCATGTCACCAGCACTTACGCGGTTTCGCTTTCGACGGCTCAATTGATCGGTGTCATCATCGTCGCGCTGCTCACTTGGAGTAACGCGCGCGGCATCAACTACGGCAAGATCGTTCAAAACACATTTACCACTGCTAAAATCGCCGGCCTGCTGGGAGTAATCGTGCTCGGGATCGTGGGGTGGAACGCCGCGGCGAAATCGAATTTCACCAATTTCTGGAAGCCCCAAGGGTTTACTCCAGTGGCGCCAGGGCTCACGCCCGAGACCATGTTCGGGCTAGTCGCGGCCCTCTGCATCGCCCAGGTCGGTTCGCTGTTTTCGTCCGACGGCTGGAACAACATCACATTTACCGCGGGCGAGGTGAAGAACCCGCGCCGCAACGTTCCATTCTCGCTAGCTCTGGGCGTATTTATTGTGATCGCCCTGTATGTCGGTGCGAACTTGGCCTACGTTGCTGTGCTGCCGCTGGACCAGATTCAGCACGCGCCTTCCGATCGCGTGGGCGGCGCGATGCTCGCGGCGATCTTCCCGTCCATCGGTGCGGCTCTCATGGCGGTTGCCATCATGATCTCTGCGTTCGGTTGCATGAACGGCTTAATCCTGGCTGGAGCGCGGGCTTACTTCGCCATGGCGCGCGACGGTCTGTTCTTCCGGCGTGCCGGCGCTGTCAACAGAGCCCGCGTACCTGGCGCGTCGCTCGTGATGCAAGGAGTGTGGGCCGCTTTTCTGGTTCTGGTGCGCACCTACAATCCTTCCACTGGTGTTTTCGGCAGTCTCTACAGCAATCTGTTGGACTACGTGGTCTCGGCCGACCTGCTGTTCTACATCCTGACCATCGCCGCGGTGTTTCGCCTGCGGCAGCTTCGTCCGGAAGCCGAGCGGCCCTATCGCGCGTGGGGTTATCCCTGGGTACCCGCGCTTTATATCTTGGCCGCTGCCGTGATCCTGGCGGTGCTTTTTGTGTATCGGCCAGCCACTACGTTTCCCGGCCTGGTCATCGTGCTGATCGGCGTGCCAATTTATTTTGGGTTCCGCAGGCGAAACGCTCAAATTTACTGAACGGTCAGCACTGGTTGTTCCGTCGCGCGAGCCATCTGCCGCTTGAGCCTGAGGCTGTTTTTATTGGCGTACATTCGCCGGTCCGCTTCCGCCAGCAACTCGTCGCAGGTGACGCCATCCTCCGGCCACGACGCCACTCCGACACTGGCCGAAATGAACGCCTCGCCGCAGACCGCGTGTCCGACTTCAGCAGCCAGCGCCGACAATGCGGATATTTTATCGCCCACCCCATCCGCCTTCATGCCGGGCAGCACCAGCACAAATTCATCGCCGCCGAAGCGCGCGGTTATATCATAGCCGCGGTTGATTTTCGCCAGGCCTTCCGCAAACGCCTGCAACACTTTGTTTCCGGTGTTGTGACCAAATCGGTCATTCACCTCTTTGAACCGGTCCAGGTCGCACACCATCACGGTGAGCGGTGATCGCTGGCTTTGACAGCGTGAGAGCTCATGATTCAGGCGCTCGAACAACGCCCGTGTATTGTTCAGGCCGGTCAGATAATCGGTGGTAGCAGACGCTTCCAAAGCCCGGTATTTCATGGCGTTCTCGAACGAAAGACCAATCTTGGAACTGAGCCCGGAGAGAATCCGCAAATGATCGGGCGCAAAGGAATCCGCGTCGGCGCGATAGAGGGAGAGCACGCCGATGGTCCCTTCCTGGCTGTTGAGCGGAACCGACAGCGCGGATCGCAGCAAGCTGAATTTCTTCGGATCGTTCAAATAGCCGGGTTCCACCGAAGGGTTTCCGTTGAGAATCGGCTTATTGTGCTTGGCAACCCAACCCGACAAGCCTTCTCCCAGGGGGATTTGGAGCGACGAAAACAACATGCGATCCCGGCCGTCCACATACACCGGGCCCAACACATCGTCTTTGCGTTCGTAGACCGCGATGGAATCGCAAGGGATGAGTTGCGTCAGCCGCGAGCTCAATACCGAGAGCATTTCCGCCATGCCGAGTGAATTTCCCAGTTCCGATACCAGCTCCAAAGTGTACTGCGCCTCCCGACCCGCGGCAGCAATCTGCGAGCGGAAATCGTTCTGTGGATCTTCGCCCGGCGCGTCCGCGAATCCTGCCGCCGGAGCTTTGCCGCGTTCGATTCTGGCGTCCACGGAGAGCTTCGCCGCAGGCTTGTTCAGCCGGATGGCTTCTTCTTCCAATTGGCGATAACGCTTCGCGAGAATCGCCACCACCTTCGGATCGTAACTCTTGCCGGACTCATTCAACACTACCGCCATCGCTTGATCGAGCGGCAGGGCGCGCCGGTACTGCCGGTCCGATGCCAAGGCATCCAGGCAGTCGACGGCCGAGAGTATGCGGGCTCCCAGTGGTATTTCATCGCCCACCAACCCGTCCGGATAGCCGTTCCCATCCCATCTTTCGTGGTGAGCTCTTACGATGGGCGCCACCGAATACGGAAAATTCACCTGCTCCAGAATTTCGGCGCCCACCACTGGATGAATTTTCATCTTCTCGAATTCCTGCGGCGTTAGCTTGCCCGGCTTGGTGATGATGTGCTCCGGCACCGCCAGCTTGCCAATGTCATGCAGTAATGAGGCGGCTCGCAAGGCATTCAGCTCCTCATCGTTAAGGCCCATCTCTTTCCCGATGTCGAGCGCGTAGTGCTGCACCCGGCGCAGATGTTCGCGCGTGGTCTGGTCTTTCGCTTCGATCGCGAGCGCGAGCGTTTCGATAGTCCGCAGGTGCAGAGCGTTCATCTCTTCGACGTGCTCTTTCTCCTGCTCAACCCGCTCTTTCTCCGTTTCCAAACGCCCGATGTAGAGACGATAGGAACGATAAACCACCCAGGCCACCGGCATCGCCAGCAGCGAAAATTCCCAACCCAGATTCTGGTTTACCCAGTGCACCACGCACACCAGCGTTGCGCCCAACAGGTAATAAGGCAGCGCCCAAAAATAGCATTCCTTCCAGACTCTGAACAGGCTGCGCTTTTCAGTGATCGAAATCGCGCCGGAAATCGCGAACGTGTTGGCGATGAAGTAACCGACCGTAGCCAGAAAGAGCCGGAACGGCAGGCTGAGACCCACCCCTTCGGCGAAGTGCAGTGTCGCCTCGGCGAACCGGATCGCGAGGGAAATGGTCGCGAGATTGAACAGCACCTGGTGGAACGGCGGGTGCTTCTTAGCGCTCCAGTAGATTTGCACCAGCGCCGAGCCGATGCCGATCACCATGGTTTGAAGCCCGCCCAGCTCCGCCATTCCCGCCAGGATGAACAGGAAGCTCACCGACAAGGTGCCGGTTACGCCCGGCAGCGTCACTTTCAGCCCCGACGAAAGCAGCGCCAGCAGGAGATAACAGACGAAACGCGTAGAGAACCCCTCGCTGGTGCCGGGCAGCGGTTGCAGCAAGGCCAAGAAGCCGGCGATGATGACCAGGCCTACGAACGTGCTTGCAAGACGCTGCGAGGGCTTCACCCAAGTTCTCCGCGGATCAATTGATTAGCTGTAGCGCGGGCAAAGGCTTCCGCACCTGTTGCGGTGGCGTCGAAAACCCGCGCGTGCCCCAAATGGCGTTGCAAATTTGCGTCGAGCTGTTCCAGACTGGCGATGTTCCCCAAATGATCGCGCTCCCTAAATGAGCCATGCCAGTGCTCCCGCTGAATGGCAGCATCGTATTTATATCGGATGCCTCTAAGGTTTTCATGAGCTTCCCCCTGTTTTTCATGATTTTGACCTTTCTATTGCTCGCCGTAAATCCCAATAGTCCCGCCAGCTAAATCAGCCAGCCCGCTAGTACCCCAAATCACATTAGTGCCCCAGATCACGTTTAAGCTGCTGGGTGCGCTGGTGCCCCAGATCACGTTCGTGCCCCAAATCACATTCGATCCCGAGATCACCGATGTGCCCCAGATCACGTTCGTGCCCCAGATTACATTGGTGCCCCAAATCACATTCGCCCCCGAGATGTTATGAATGGTCACCGTCCCGTTCACCGAGTTGTAGGAGGCAATAGGCGAAGCCGCGGATCCACTCGCCAGAGCCGCCGAGCTGTTGAGCGCGTCCCAAACATTGATATAGCCGGCGCCGACCGTGAAGATGTCGTAGTAGTCGGTGTACTGGATGCCGGTCACCGGATCGGTAGCCGTGCTCGACACCGGAAAATTCTTCGTCGATGTCTGCATCAGCAGCGCTTTCAGTTGGTCTGGCGTCAGGTTCGGATTCTGCTGCATCAGCAGGGCCGCCGCGCCGCTCACCACGCCCGTCGCCATGCTGGTTCCGCTCAGTATGAAGTAATTCGTATCCGTGATGTTTCGCGGATACAGCTGGGGTAAAGTCCCGTCGCCGAGTACGGAAACAACCAGGTTGCCTGGCGCCACCAGATCGGGTTTTACCACTTGGTCCAGCAGGCTGGGTCCCTTGGAACTGTAGCTGGCAATCCTATCGTCGGAAGTAGTCAAGGTGTTTTCGGTCTTCATGGCTCCCACCGTGATCACGTAGGGGTCGTTTCCCGGAGCGGTGATGGTCGCGTAACCATCGGTGCCGAACGAATTATCCCGGCCATCGTTTCCAGCGGCCACCACTACGGCGATACCAGCCCTCCAAGCCGCTTCCACCGCCTGGCACAACGGATCCACTGTGTAGCTTTCGAAAATCGGACGCCCCAGCGAGAGGTTAATTACTTGAATGTTGTATTGCGATGACAACTGAATGGCTCGCTCGATTCCCGCAATAACGATGCTGTCGGTGCTGGCGCCTGCGCCGTTGAGAACCACCAGGTTGATGAGATTCACCGCGGGAGCAACTCCGGCATAAACTCCCCAGGATTGGCTGCCGTTTCCTCCCACGAGTCCAGCTACGTGGGTTCCGTGACCATACTCGTCGTCCGTCGAACCGCCGTTGATGATGTTCTCGGCGTGGACCACGCGGAATCCACTGCCGCCTCCAAAGCTGCTCGTGGTCATCGATGAATAGCCGCCGTTGTAGCTGGTGTGAAGGTCTAGCCTGTTGCTGATACCGCTATCGATGATCGCTACGCCCACACCCGATCCGTTGTATCCGTTCTGCTGGGCGACATCCGCGCCGATGGCCTGAAGCTTATAGTCGGGCGACAATTGACTGGCTGACAATTCACTCGACGATGCATTCACAGCGCGGTCCGGAGAAACGTATTTGACGTCCGGATCGTTAGCCAGGTCGGCCAGCGTTTTCGCCGCGACGGAGTATACAGCTCCATTCACCACGTGCAGCGTTCTTAATTGGCGCCCACCTCTGCGCACCACCGGATCGGCCTCCAGCGTTTGCGGCGTGTTCTTATATTGGACGATTACGTTCACCAGCGCCTCCGGATCTCGGCCCTGGAGATCACGCGAAAGCTTGGCTTGTTGCCCATAGCATAGGCTTGCAACTCCCAGTAAGGGCTGCAAGATTACGACTAGTTGTCGTTTGGTCATGATCCCCTTCAAGGCACGCCGTGGCCCACTGCCAAGTTACTGCAAACGCTCATCTTGCTCCCAAAATGGCCGGGACATCCTGTCTTGTAACCGAGCTCGACCAAGTCCTATGAGAATCGCCGTCTGGTTCCTATTTCGCCTACGCCCAATGGCGTATGCGGAGCGTTGGGTGAGCTGGAAAAGGGTTCTTATAGATCGAACGCGCTAAGGAAACCACCCGAATGTACTGGCCGATTCGATTCCATGACAGATCATTCTAACGAATGTGACAACTTGTCCACGTGGCGGCCGATTGAGACTTCCTTTCCCGCCGACCCCGCTCGCCCGTTCTCCTCCTCCCAAATACGGCCCGGCATCGTCCGCCTTAACTAAGGTTTGTACACTACACGGGTCGGGAGAGATAGTGCCGATGAAGATAGGTAATGCACCCTGAAGCGGTCCGTCCGGCACCGGTCAGCAATCGCCAGGACGTCGCACTCGGCTGCTATCTCAGCGCCATGCTGGCGATGGCCAAGTCGATGCGGGCGGTTTGTTCTCGAGTGGGTCTCATTTATGGCGACCGGCTGACCCGGTTACCCCGCAGGCTGGGCTTCGATGCCACCACCGAGGCGCTCGAACAGAGCCACGAGGTGCTGGAGGCCGATCTGGCCGAATACACCGAAGCTACCACTGAGTGGCTGGACGAAGGTTCCAGACTGGCCAGGGAGATCGTGGCTGGCATCGCCGCGCTACATCCGGCGAGCGGCGAGGAGAGCCCCAATCTGCATGCCGCGATGCTGGAGGATTTAGCGGATCACATGGCCGTGTCGGCGGAAGTGGACGCAGCTTCCGACCTCCGCGCCGCGCTGAAGCGCTATGCCGTCGGTCTGCGCGCTTATTTGCAGCAGCGGCATGTGGAGAGCGGACCGTCTTTGGGGGACCTCAGGTGCCGGGCCGAGCGCCTGGCCGAATGGCTTACCCGTGCCGATCCATCGCACAGCATCGACTTGCTGACCGGTTTGCCGAACCGTGCCGAAATTGAGCGGCAGCTCGAAGCCAGCTGGTACACGCCCAAACCGGTTTCAGCTCTCTTATTCGAGTGGAAGGACGAGGATCCGTCAATCGCAGCCGGCGTTGCACACGCGCTGGCCAAACAACTCGCGGATCGCCTGGCGGATTTGGTGCGGCCGCGGGATATTATCGGCCGCTGGGGACCGAATCAGTTCGCGGTCATCTTTGAATGCTCCGCCGAGGATGCCATGCCGCGAGCCGGAAGCATCGCTGAGTGGCTCACGGGTGATTATCCGGCCGTGGTTGACGGTTCAGTTTCGAACATTCACACGCGCGTGACGGTGTCGGTGATTGAGCGGCTGCCGGAGGAGACGCTCGCGCATCTGGTCCAGAGGATCGATCGGCTACACCCTGGAGAACTCGCCACCGGCGGGAACGCTTAAGCGGTGCGGCGGAAATAGCCGCGCGCCAGTTCCGGCTTCACTTCCAAAGCCTGCACCCAACACGCCCGCGCTTCATCCTTTTTGCCGAGCGATTCGAGCGCGTGTCCGAGATTCAATTTGGCTTCCGCGAAATCCGGGCGAGCCTCCAGCGCCAGGCGGTAGAACCGCGCAGCATCCTCCGGGTTGTTGAGTTGCTGCGACAAGAGCCCGGTATTGTACAGCACCTCCGAGGTAGCCACACCAGCATCAATCAAGCGTCGATGGTATTTCAGCCCCTTCTCGCGATCGTCGCGCTTCAGCGCGATAGCGGCCAGACCTTTCAATGCCTCCACCGAGTCCGGATGCCGCGCCAACAGCTTGCGAAGAACGGCGTCAGCCTGTTCGAAATCGCCGGCGTTGGAATGGGCCATGCTGAGATTGATTTCGGCTTCCGGCCAATCCGCTTGTTTTACCAGACAGGCCTCGAAGGCTGCAATACTTCCTGTGTTGTTGCCGCGCTGCAATTGCAGGTATCCCAGGCGGAACCAGGCGTTTTCGAGTGTTGCATTTTTCGCCACCAGCTTGGCGTACAGCGCTTCGGCCTGTTCCAGTTGTCCTTGGCGCTCTGCCATCCAAGCCACTTGAAAGCACAGGTCATCCCGATCCGGTGCAATCTGGATGGCTCGCTCAAAGCAGGCCCGCGCCTGGCTCAGGTCTTCCAGTTCCTGATAGGCCACGCCCAGATTCACGTGCGCATAGATGGCTTCCTCGCGGATATCGCGCGCCTTTTGGTAAGCCTCAATCGCCTCCGGCAGGCGTCCCAGCCTTTGATAGGCGACGCCCAGGTTGAACCAGTCGTTATAAACCGATCGCGACAGTTCCGCCAGCCGCGCGGCATGCTGCGCGGCAGCTTCAAAGTCATCGCGCGCGAACGCAGCGACGGTCAGGCCTTCGAGCGCAGCGGGCGCATCCGGACGAATCACCAGCAAGCGCTCCGCGTAGCTGCGGACCATATCGTAATCCTTGCGCTGCAGGGACAGGCTGATCATGTTGACCAGCGAGTCTTCCGCCTTGGGATTGCGCTCGAGAATCCGCTGGTAAAGCTGTGCCGCTTCTTCGAACTCCCAACCCATTTGCAGCGCCACGGCTTTGCCGAACATCGCGGCTTCACTGTCGGGAACGCGCGACAATGCGGCGTCGAAGGCTTCGCGCGCTTCCTGTGGCTCGTTGAGATGCAGCAGGCAGGCGCCGATGGCCAATTGCATTTCGAGCGCCTTGGCGCCCAGCGCCAGTGCTTGCCGGAAGCTTTCCACGGCTTCCGCGTAGCGTCCCAGGTTCTGCAGGCAGAGACCGAGACTGGAGCGAACGTCCGAATCCTTCGGGCTGAGCGCGGCCAGGCGAGTGTAGCTGGCGGCGGCATCTTCGTAATGCTGTAGCTCGAACTGCAGGTGCGCCTTGGCGGCGGTGATCTCCGTCAAGCTGCTTTCGTTGCTCCCGGCCTCGGCACCAGCCAGCGCTTCCAGCGCGTGTTCGCTGTCGCCCTGGATGTACAGAGAGACGGCGCGCGCCAGATTGCGGGAGGAAAGGTCTGCCTGAAAAGGCGCGGGGCCTACGCTCGGAACTTCCACCGGAGCGGGCGTGCTGTGATTTGTCTTCACTATTTGTTCCATTCAATCCACCTCGTGTGCTCGGACCTTGAACGATATCGCCTGAACTATGGTCTATTGAGTACTTAAGTTGTTTGATCGGCCTTCTAAGGCGTTCTCTTTATACCTGCCGTACCTTTCTTGGGTACAAAATCATGTTGGACCTTAGCAGCGGCAGACGTTTATAAGTTCCGCCAGGTTGGGGACAGCCGTTGACCAAGTGTCAGCTCCATGGCGTCCACTTCGGGCAAGCGGGCGGTCACCGCCCGGGCCGAACGCTGGAGGGATAAGTAGGGCTGTATGTTGCCGACCGACGGCACTCCAGGAATCGGATCGCACCAGATCCGGCTGCTTGAGGACGCGACAGCGACCACCGGCTTCTGTCGCTCGGCTGAAAATGACGGCAACAGAGTCCCGGACACTGGGGGAAGCTCCCCGACTCTCATCGCCGTGCCACAGGCCATGTCGATCGAAACCAGCTTCGTGGTGTCTTCTGAGCAAAGGCCCCGAGCCACCAGGCCAGTCACGGATTCGCCAGTCACGGATTCAATGACGAAAGGCGATGAAGCCGCCGGTAGCATGGGCATAGCAGCGGCCGCTACTCGTACGCCAGCCAAACGAGGCGGCGCCGTTCCTTGGCTGCCTGGGAGAATTGGCTTCAGAGTCGGTGGCCGCAAGGGGGTTTGGAGCGGCGCAACCGGAACCCAACTCACTCCGCCGGGTTGTGGCAGCAACGGGATGAGCCGGTGCCCGCGCCGGCTGGGAGCCCAGGGGCGAAGCGCATGAACGCGGCCCGGATCGGCGGCCAACTCGATCGGCGCCGGTTTGCTCAAAGTGGACGGGCTGCAGGCCGGAATGGAGATAGCCAGTGACTGCGACCACGTAACCAGCGACAAGGGGCTGGGGAGCGTAGGGTGTAAGTGCGCCGCGCTGAAGGTAGACCAGGGTCCGTTTTCGGGAGCCGGCTGCCGATACACCTGGCACGACACCGGGCGCATGCCGGACCACAGCAGCATGGCCGGCTCCGCACCGTGCAACGGGCTCGACAGAAGCAGGAGTGAAACGGTGCCGGGGACTGCCGGGACGATCTCGACATTCGGCGGGAAGTTGGGAGCGCCCGCGCGTCCCAGTGGAAGCGCTTCCGTGGCCAGGGTCAGCCCAAAGGAACCCAACGGCCGGGCAGTGGCGATGGGCGGAAGCTGGCTGTCCACGACAATCGGCTGCCAACCGCTAGCCACATCGCCGGACGAAGGCTCCGAGCGCATTGTCGTGGTGAAGTCTTCCGCAAGCTGGCTCGGGACCTCTGCCATCGGCAGCGTACGAGCGATCAATGGCGCCTGCGCGGTCCAAAGTTTGTGACGAGGAATAATGCTGGTGGGAAGAGGTGTGGCGGAAGCCATCTGGCGTTCCGTCTTCGAGACGGGCATGTCCGCAATCTCAGCCAGGAACGAGAAGCTGGGCAACGATCCCTGATTTTGATGCCGGGCAGGTTCCACCATTTTCAGGAGACTCCGCTCGGAAGCTAATGCGCCCGTGATGGCCGGCAGCGCAGAGCCTGATCCCAAGCGCGGTTCCCAAGCACGCACATAAGGAGCCTGCGGCGGCCGGGCCAATAAGACCGGTACGTCAGACGTCGGACGAAGACTCTCTTGCTGCGACGGCAGCCGTGGATGCATCGCTGGGGGTTCGATCGCCGATGTGTGTGGAACCAGCGCAACTGGCCCCTTGCCCCGGCACGGCTCACCCAGCGGCAGCGCGATGAGCTCAGCTTGGTTTGAGTCGAGCACTAACGTGGCAAAAGCCGAGACCACCACCGGTGGATAACCTTCCGGTACCGGGCGCCAGGTAGGTTGGCTCACCGCACGCGGCAATTCAACTGGAGGTTGCGCCGGCGTGACATCCAGCGTCATCGATGATGCCGACGAGGATGATGATGCCGACGAGGATGATGATGGCGACGAGGATGATGATGGCGACGAGAATGATGATGGCGACGAGAATGTGGACGACGACGAGGACGAAGACGACGACCGCAGCTTACGTTCCTGCATCGAACTGACAGGCAACGAGACGGAAGCGGTGACCAGCTCCTCGGCGTAGCTTGCCAGCCGGGTGTCAGCCCGATCCTGACGCACAGGCAGTTCATGAAGAAAGGGAGCTTGGGGCAGATCGTTGCCGGTGGCGCTCCCGACCGCGTCAATCAGGCTTGCGATTTCGAGCGTCGGCGCTGCTTCCTCAACGGCCTTCCGCGCCTGAGCCTCTACCAGCGGGCTGACTCGAAGGGGACTCGCTTCGACAGGTTCTGCTCGAACCGAGTCTGCTCGAAAAGAGCCGGACGGGGTGGGTTCCGGCTTCGCTTCAGACCGCTCCGGCAACGGCTCCTTAGGGAGCGGATCGTTGAAAGACGCACGCAGGCGCTCATAAGACGCCGCAGCCTGAGCGTCCAGGTGCAACTCCCGATGCTCCGCCGAGCAAAAGGTCTCCCCCTTCAATAACTTAGTTACGCCTAAGCGCTTCTGGCAATATTGGCAGCGCATTTGTCGCTATCTACCCACCCTATTAATACGGCAGAATGAGGCTTGATCAGTAGGGCCGAGACACTTAGTTGATTGCCGGTTAGACGCCTGGGTCTAGAGCAATGCTAGGAGAAATCACTGAGGGCTGGGCGCCGGCGAAGGGGCAGGCGGAGGCGCAGCCTGGGGTACGATTCGCATGAAGGTGATCTTGATCAGCTTGGTGGGTACTATCGGCCGGTCCTTTTTGTCGCGGATCACGTGCGAGATCTTGGTTACTACCCGTTGACCATCCACCACCTGCCCAAAGATCGCGTAGTGGCCGTTACCGTCGGGATATTTGTCCTCGGTGATGAAAAACTGGCAGGCGGCCGTTCCAGGTCCCGCATTGGCCATCGCCAAACGGCCCGGACGGTCGAATTTGAGAGTGGATACAAACTCATCGGGAAGCTTGAATCCGCACTCATGCGCGCCGGTCTCGGTGGGATCTCCGGTCTGAATCATAAAGTCCGGGATCACGCGGTGGAAGATCAGATTCTCGTATAAAGGACGATTGACCGGCTTCCTGGTCTTAGGGTCTAGCCACGGCTGCGTGCCACGAGCCAGGCCCATGAAGACGCGAACCGTTACCGGCGTCTCTTTTTCGAACAACTGCGCGGTGATGTCACCAGAGGAAGTGTTGATGATGGCATAAAGTCCTGGAGGATATTTGGGCGGTTCGCTCGGGGGTGATTGAGCCATCGCCGCCGCCGCGGTCCCCAGGACGCAGAGGATTTTGAACCGGACCATCCTCTTCAGCTTACTCGTTCGGCAACCAACCATTGAGTTCGCCAAACACTTCAACAAGTCACTCGATCAGCTCGGCCCGGATTGGGATCAGCTCGTGGCAGTGGTTCCCGGTCAACGAAAAGCAGGTTAAGCTCTCAACTTACATTGACGCCGTCTGCGCACTCCGCTTCTTTTACGAGAACACACTACACCAGAGAATCGAGACAGACCGAATCGCTTTGCCACGCTACAAGAAGAGGCTGCCTGTCATTCTGAGCAAGGCAGGGGTGAAGGTGTTGCTGGAGGCGCCGAAGAGCCTCAAACACCGGGCCTCGCTGGCGACGATGTATGGCGCGGGACTCCGTGTATCGGAGGTGACCAGTCTGAAGCTGCACGACCTCGATCGAGAACGACGCGTAATCTGTGTTCGCGGTGGTAAAGGGCACGATGACAGACAAGTGATGCTGGCCGAGCCGCTCCGCGAGGTGCTGGCCGCTACCGTGTTTCAGGCTCTATTGCTTGCAATAAGCTCCATACGGGAATTCGGGTGTAATGGCGAAGAGCAAGTCAAGATCGCAGCACAAGGGGCTGGTCGGGGAATTGTTATTAATTTGCGTCGGGTCCATGAGGGTAAGGGTTGCTGTGCAAGTATAGGTATGAGGAGGGAAAAGACAGTCGGCAAAGAGATAAGTGTGACCGATTTCATGTGCCACCAACGGACGAATTCCGCTCGACCCGACGGACGTGTTGACGTTGATAACTGAGTAGGTGGAGTATCCGGTCGATGAGTTGTAGTTGTACATCGTACATGCCAACGCTGTATAGCCGTTGTCGCATCTGCTGGTGGGGCCAAATTGGACCAAGATATACGTCGCCGGATAAGGCGGAGAGGAACAAGTTCCGGCGCTCAGACAATCGGCAGCACTTGTGATGACGCTGTTAGTTATTTTTAGCTTGGAGCCCGATGTCGAGTTCCAATTACCGAAAGCTGTTTCAATGTCGGTTATTTGCCCGGAGGTGAATTCCCCCGTAGTGGGCGACAAGATATACATGGTTACCGACGCCCCCCTTTGCCAGCCAGCCGCCCCCTGCCAAACCCAGCCAGGGCATGTATACTGGGCCTCCGGGCAGGTTCTGAGTTCCAGGAACAATACACGTCGGGCTGCGCTGAGCCACTGCCACGCTTACGGCGAAGCCCACGAGAAGCAACGGGGCAATGATGAATCTCATTTGGTTCTCCTATTGAATTCCGAACTGAGCGTTCAACGATGCGATCAGCTGTTGCACGCTCATGCCGACTAGCGTGGATGGGTTTTGCGCTGAGACAGGGGAGTTCGACTGTACGGTACCCCCGCTTAGATCCCAACTTTTTCCTACGCGGTAGAAACCACCTCTTGAGTAAAACGAAAGAGCGAAGAGATAGGTCCTTCCGGGCTTGATGGAAAATTGACTGGGGTTTGTCAAGAAAGACAAGACGCCCCCTGATTGGGTAATGACGGTTCCACCGTTGAGTATAAGCGTTAGAGCGGAGCTAGACCCCAGACTACCGGCAGCGTCCTGAAATAAATTACTGACGGAGAGTGTTACTTCCGTGTAGATCGCCCTGCCAGATTTGCTCAACACGGGCTGGTACGACAGGAACGTGCCAATGACGACCGTCCGGTTTGGCAGTTGAGGGATTTCTGGTTGGTTGGGCGAGGGCACGCCCTCGGAAAAGGCCCTGCTCTTCGCACTTGAGGGTGTGAGCGGAACACCCATGCCTATGAAGTCATCGAAGAACTCGTCCCGCTGTTGCCGGATCGAAGCTGCAACCGTATCGGCCGCAGGTGTCCAACTCACAGGGTACGTCATCCAGAGATTCGCAGGTGGAGGGCCAGTTGTTTGGGAATTCTGTGCCTCCGCTTGTACGGACGCCAACATCAGCACAATGCAAGTAGACAGAAAGGAAATGCTTTTCATCTCATTAACCTCTGCTCTCCTGGCCGAATTGATCAGGTTCTTTGCACCTGAAGCATACTCTAAATTGGTTGGGGGCACGAGCGGGAATATCGCAAGCGTGAACAGTTGTGTACAGATAAACAGGATATAGCCCCTAGGTTAGGCAACGATTCCGTCACGAACGAGATTTTTTCCTTGATCCCCCGTAACGCGAAAGCAGCTACGTTGTACACTGGATGCTTCCCGGAAACGAAGAATGGAACCTGTTTCTCATACCGGTCTCGGTCTTACGGAGAAAGGCACATTCCTACGAGTTTTAATCGTTCTTATAGGCGCGCTTGCTATCGCGCAGGCGCAGACGGTTACCGTGTGGCATTCCTTCGGCAATGGAACGAGAGATTGTGAATAGACATCGTTGTTTCTGACGCCCACGACCCGCGTGTTAGACTTTTGGCTGGGATCAATAAGAAGAAATGGTGAATAAGAAGTGCCAGCTATTTGGAATGTTATTAGCCGGCCTTTTTCTTCTTCTCCAGACCCAACCTTCTGGCGCCGAAGCGATTTGCGGCAAGGTGCGCCCCCTTAAGCCAGTTCGGTGCCTGTGCGGAAGGCTTATTGATCCGATCGGCGACCCTATTTCCGGTGCGACGATAGAGGTTACCAAGGATGGAATCGGCCTCGCCACTGTGAAAACCGACGGTAAAGGAAACTTTATCTTTGATGAACTGAAGCCCGGTAGTTATGAACTTGACGCGCATTCAGACGGTTTCCGGCCATTCCGGTCTCCAATCGTGGTGGCAAAACCCGCGAAGCAGTGCAGGCGTGGCTTAGTTATCCAACTAGTGCTGTCCTACCCGGATAATTGCGGGAGCCTTGTGGTCGGGACGACAACCGGAATCTTCGTGTCCAGAAATTCGAACTGACGCACTGCTGGAACGGCTGGGCAAGCTACAATTATGCCTTGGACGGAATGCTGCTCCTTGCTTATGCCTTCATTGTGTTCGGATCGTTCTGCGGTGATCGCCAGCCTCGAACGAATCCTCGAGGGATTATAGACCTTACAATTTCTGCTGTGGGCGTCAGCGGTGTTATCGGATGGATCATCTTTGCCTTCACATTGATAACAACCTCGGGATTCCGTTTGATCGGCCGCCTCTTTCCAAACTGACGTACTGGCGACCACGGCTCTGTGGCAGGTTGGTCTTTTATTACTTCGGCGGCGCGTTGCGCCATCGTCTCTAGATTCTGCCCGCCGCGCGCTCGCATTGTGCAGCTTGCAGAATGCCGCTGCGCTCCCAATCTCGAAACGTCCGAGCGATGGCGTGGTGCCTGGCGACAACCTTCCGGCAATCCTCACAGGTTTCCAGATGCTGCGCCACCACCCTCCTGCGCCGGGTACCCATCTCGTTGGCGGCGAAGCGGGAGAGAGCGCGCTCCGTCGGATGGCACGCCGTGCGATCTGCCTCCCAGGCATCTAGTACTGTCGGCGATTTGAGTTCTATGGGAACGTTCATGCCAATCTCAAGAGCATTCCGAGCGCCATAGGAAAGCCCTTTAGATACAACGGAAACCGTCTGGTGATGAGGGAAAATCCGCGCCCGGCGCCGGGCTGCCTGCGGAATTTCGCGGCAATTACGGAACTGCTACCGCCGTGACCTTAAGATCCACACTGGCCGTTTCACTGGCCTTCACTTCCACTGTGACCGCCCGATTCATCAGGGCCGGTAAACTGGAGACGAATTCTGCCCGATTCATTTCGAATTGGTCGAAAGCAAATGCGTAGTATCGTCCCGGACGCAGATTATGGATCTCGAACCGATTATCCGAGGTGCAGTGCGCGATGGGAGTAGAAGCCATGTCGGCGCGTTGCAGCGCCGGGTCCTCGGGCGCGATGGCAATGGTAGCGTTGCCACAGTCTTCTACTGTTCCACGGATTGTTCCACCGTCTGATCGATAAAACAATTTCACCGGGACGGAACCCGAGTTAATTTCAACCATCTGGCCCAATACATCGCGGTCGCCCAAGGTGATGGATGCGAGATAATACGCCTTACCGGCGAGCGGAAGGGCTTTCACCAGATAAGGGCCGGGATAAACATTCCCGACGTGGGAATCGCCGTTCACGTCCGTCACGCTGGAGGGTGACGGGCCACCCGGCTCGGGCGCTAGAAGAACGTTGCCTCCAGAAATCCGGCTGGTAGAATCGGAGGTTTGGAGGATAAACTCGACGGGTACCGCGAACGGCGCTCGGAGCCGAATCTCGAAGCCCTCCACATCCTGGCCGTTCATTGTGATGTTCGCAGATGCCTGGGAAACGACCTCGGCGTCGCTTCTCGCCGAGAGACGCCAATCTCCGTCGTAAACATCGCCAAATTCAAAGCTGCCGTCCTTTGCCGAGAGCGCGGTTCGCTGGAGCGCCTGCGAATCGTCGGAACGAGTGAGCGTGATCGCCAGTTGCGGCGCGGGGTCGCCGTTCGAATCGCGTAAATAGCCGCGAATCGCATAGGCTTTTTCGGCGATCAGTTTGATGTCCTGATCAACCAGCTCCGCGCCAGGACGAATCAGGATTTTCTGCGCGGCTGTCAAATCGGTCACGCCTGGAAACCAGGTCTTCGCCCAGGCGTAGTGCTGGTCGCCAACCGGCGCCGGCGGGGTCAGTTTGAGCGGAGCCCGCGCGCTAAGAAAATAGGCCCCGGGGCGGACGTCAAAAGAATAGCCGCCCTCCGTATCGGAAGAGGTGCCCGAGCTGATTGCTCCACCTCCTTGCTTGAGCAAAATGCCGGCGCCGGCAACCGGCCGGCCGTTCCCATCGAGAACGTGACCCGACAGCCGGCTTCGCGGAGTGAGGGTTATTTTTAATTGCACCGGATCCAGCCCGCCGACCACATGGAAGGGCTTGCGAGCGGCTTCGTCCCGCACTGTCAGGAATCCATCCTTGAAGGCCAAGGCAGTGTAGGTTCCATCCGCCACGCCTTCGATGCGGAAGGCCCCCTGCGCGTTGGAAGTGGCTTGATAAGGAGCTTTCCCCGCATTTTCGATTTCGACCGAGGCTCCGCTGATGGCTGTGCCGGTGACTGAATCCACAACCGTTCCCTCGATCACTTGCGCCGATAGCGCGGAGCAGAAGATCAGTAGTGCGCCGAAGAGCTTCACACCAGAATTTCAGCGTGCTTTGCGCGCTGCGTCAAGCCATGAAAGCCAAGAAACGAAAGTACCAACAAAAGAAAGTACACTCGATCCATGGACGGCCTTTCGCTTTGGGACTTTAATTGGGTCATGACGCGATGCAATGAATGCAACGGCATTATCGCAAAGACCGATTCTGAGTGCTACATCTGCGGAGAGCCGGTACCGGGCCTGAAGAAGCGTGCTTTTTTGCGCAAGAAGAAGGAACAAAAGGAAGCTCCGCCCGTGACGCCGCTGAGCAATTTGCTCTTCATGGCCTCGCTGATACTGACGGCGGTTTCGTTTCTTTCCGACCAGAAAATGTCCATCGGGTTGAGCGCCTCGCTTTCCGCCGCGCTGTTCATCGCGAGAATCTTCTCGGATCGCTTCGCCATCAGGCAACAGCTAGCGCTGCGCCCAATAACGGTCCCGCGCCTGGACAACTAGATCCTTGCGCTTGGCCGTCAATTGCAGCGTGCGAAATTCCGAGATGCGAACCGGCTGATCGGAAACAAATCCCAAGTTATATTGGCTGCGCAGTTCCTGCTCGATAATCCCGTAGATTTCCCCGATGCCGTGCTTTTTTGACACCTCGAAAAAGCTGCCGCCGGTTTCCTTCGCCAGCCGCTCCATCCAGGATCGGCCCTCGCCACCGCCGCCGCCGTAGGCCGGATCGGCAAACAGGATCGAGTAGATCAGTGTGTCGGCACGTTGCGCGGCTTCAATCGCTGAAGTCAGCGTCTCGTCACTGCCGTTGTCTCCGCCGTCCGACAAAATAATCATGGCCTTCCGATTCGGCAGGGTGCTCATGATCTCGCGCGAGGCCTTCACCACCGCGTCAAACAGCAGCGTTCCCCCGCCGCGCTGCGCTTGCAATTCATTTTTACTGGGCGTGTCGACGTAGGGCAACGATTGTTCCAAGTCGCGCCGCGACGACGTGGGCTGCTGGCGTGTCATGACTGCCATGTCGAATTGCGTGACAAAGACCTTGTCTTTGCCTTCGCGTAATACTTGATCCACGAATTGAAAGCTCGCGCTGCGTTCTTTTTCGAGCACGCGCGCCTGGCTCATGCTGGTGTCTACCATCAGTCCGATGGTCAGCGGCAGATCCGATTCACGCGAAAAATAGCGTATATCCTCCGGGCGCTTGTTTTCCAGGAGCGCAAAATCGTCCTTGGTCAGATCATTCACCAATTGGCCCGACTTGGTTCGAACCGTAGCCAGAATATTGACCACCTTCACCGTCGTAGAGAACGTGGGGTCGTCCTGGGCCGAAAGCGGTAGCAGAAGGGCAAGAACGATGCATGCCCGGCGTCCGTAGTGCTTCATATTCAGTCCGATTATCTCAGGTACCCGTCCCGACTACTGTGCTCTCACGCCCGTCCCATCCTAACCGTTACCGTGAGCGGTCCAACTCTTTCGACACCGCTCTGCGTAGCTCCGAACTGAGGGTGGAGCTCCAAACTGAGGTCGGCAGTACTTTGAGCCGCCAAGTACCTGCTTAGTACCAGCCCCCTGAAGTACAGGTGTTCTATCGACGGCACCTAGGGTGAGAGCCTTAAATGTACTCATGGGCCGATGCATATATTGCCACAGCGTTGTCACGAAGCATGAAGACTTTTGTTACGTTTGCGGCGACAGCGTGCCACAACAAAAGAAGGCAGTAGCGGTCAACCGGCCAGTGTCCACGCTGACCAACATCGTGTTTCTGGCTTCGCTTAGCTTCACCGGTTACTGCTTCTTCGCCGAACACAAGCTGTCCTTGCCAACCACCCTGGCCATCGCCTCCACGCTCTTGCTGATCAGAATCTTGGCCGAACACCTCGCTAACAGAAAATCGTAACTGACTCGGGACCTGCCGCGATACAATGCGTGTTCGGTCCTATGAGTCGACGATGACAAACCGTTTTCGCGCCGAACAGGTCGGCAGTCTGCTGCGTCCCCCCGAATTGCTCGCGGCTCGATCCGCGCGTGCCGCCGGGGAAATTTCGTTGGAACAGCTGCGCGCCGCTGAAGACCAGGCGATCCTGGACGCCCTCGAGAAGCAGCGGGCCATCGGCCTGGATGTCCTTTCCGATGGTGAGATGCGCCGCGGCTCCTGGCTGACCGACATGGCGGATGCCGTGGAGGGATTCGTCCCCGAAAAGGTGACGCTCGATTGGAAAGGCCCGGGCGGGGGAGCCGAGGGCAGCACCGCGCAAGCGGCGGGCGCCAAGCTGAAGAAGGTCCGCAAGCTCACCGGACATGAGCTTCCTTTGTTGAAGCGGGCAGCGCAGGGTGCGTTCAAGGTCACCCTCCCGGCGCCATCCAATTTTGTGCTCGCGAGCTACAAGACCGGCGTGACCGATGCCTTCTATCCAACGCATGCCGATCTGCTGCGGGACCTGGTGAACATCGTGCGCGATGAAGTGCGCTGGCTGGTCTCCGAGGGCGTGCGCTACATCCAATTCGACGCGCCGTATTATTCGCACTATCTGGACCCGCACCAACGCGAGCGATTGCGGGTGGCCGGCTTTGATCCCGATCAGGAGCTGGAGCGTGCCATTGCCGGTGACAAGGCCGCGCTGCATGAAGTCCCGCGCGGCAAGGTCACCGTGGCCTTGCACGTCTGCCGGGGTAACAGCCGCAGCCGCTGGTACACCGAGGGTGGCTACGATGCGATTGCCGAGAAACTATTCGGCTTGATCGACGTGGATGCGTTCCTGCTCGAATACGATTCGGAACGCTCCGGCAGCTTTGAACCGCTGCGTCTGGTGCCGCGCAACAAAACCGTGGTGCTGGGTCTGGTGACCACCAAGGAAGCCAAGCTCGAATCGCAGGACGAATTGCGGCGTCGCATCGATGAAGCGGCCAAGTATGTACCCATCGAAAATCTGGCTCTGAGCCCGCAGTGCGGCTTCGCCTCGGTGGCGGCGGGCAATCTGCTTTCGATGGACGATCAGTGGCGCAAGCTGGAGCTGGTGGTGGAGACGGCGCGCAAGGTCTGGGGAAGGCCCTAAAGCGATAGCTGGGGCTGGGGAATCACAGCGCCATCGGCTTGTGTGACAACGCGACAAATGCGAAAGCTGCTTCCGCCCAAGTCCCCCCATATGCGTGGTGGAAAACCTGGTCACTTTTGGGGTGCGAGTTTGTCATTCCGTCACACGCGGCGGTGACCGGCAGAGGCCACCCAGGTGGCTCTGTGAAGCGCCAATCTAAGGCGCGGCTAGGTATCGCTAGAGCGTGGAGACAACGGGACTTCGCTAATTCCAAGGGCACTGCACCGCGCCGCCCAACCAGCTTTCGTGATAGCGCCCGATCTCATTTGGTTGACAATCTCCGTCGGAGAGATTCTTTGCTCATCGAGTTCAAGATAAAACTGGCCAGGACTGGTGTGAAGATGCCAGCCTGCCTCACAAAGAGCAACTGTAAACGCTACTCGCAGCAGATGTGCGGCGCGTTCAATGCGTTGCTCCCGTGTCAGTAGCATCCCCGGCGGATCTCGAAGCTGTTGCGCGCTCGCGGAAAGGCTATTCGCCAGTTCGGGGAGACCAACGATAGTGCTATTCCCGAGTAACGAGGCACCGTCTCGCACAACTTGCCGCCATTGCGGCAAATAAGCATCTGGGCCAATCCGGTCCCAAGAAACCAACTTTAAAGCCGCTATTTGACGACCCGGAACAATCATTCTCAGAAGTTCCAGCTCAATTTCGTCGACGGATTCCAGCAGCCCGATCGCAGGCCCACTGTCTGTCGATTGAGGGCCGAGCACATGAGACTGGAGCGCGGCCACCCGGTCTTTTAGCGGAGGATGTGTGTCGTAGGGATCTGTTGCGCCCTGGCTGAGTTGCTTTTTCACGTGATCCGCCACAGCGGCCGCGATGTTTGGAACGGCGATGAATTGCCCGAATCCGTCCGCGAGTGATGGCCGATACCCCGCGTCCATTGCTGGAAGCATCTCCGAACGCCAGAACAAAGGCAACGCAGCCGAAGCTCCGTTTATGGCAGAAAGACCGTCGATGAGCGCCTGGGGGCCTGCTATATTGCTCGCCAATTCGTCTGCCCTGTACTCATGCAAGCGCGATATGGCTTGCGTGATTCGCATAAAAACCTTCCAATAGGCCACGAGGACCGTCACGGCCAAGAAGTGGACCAACCGCGCGAGATTGACTCTGGCGAGCGCCCGGCCGAGAGAGTCCGATCCCAAGTTTCCCAGCGTTCGCGCCATTGCCGCTCTAGTCTTGTGGACAAAAGGCCAAAGGCGGGTATCTCCGCCGTAGTAATGGCCGAACTCATGAGCGAGGACCGCACGGAATTGTGAGATCGTCAAGACGCGAAGCAGCGGCAATCCCAAACCCATGACACGGCGGCTGCCAAAGCCCATTGTGCCCCCGCGCTCGGCAACCCAGGCGTTCACGTCCGGGATTATGTACACTTCGAGCGGCACAGATTCGTTGAGCGCCACCGCAATACCTGTCAATTCGGCGCGCAGACGCGGGTGCCGTTCCAGCTCAAGGCGAGGGCCCGGCGCCGAGAACTTGTCCCTGCGTGGCAAGAGTGACCAGAGAATAACGACGCTCACGATCAGGCCGCTGAGAAAAAGAATCAAGGTATTTAAGTTTGGTGACGTGGATAACAACCAGGATGGAAGGAGCACGCAGGCGGCTGCGAGCAAAAGCGTAAATACGTAGGAGAACACAACGAGGACTATCGCCAGGGCTGCCCACAGCGCGAGTGATCGGCGCACAGGCAGCGTTACTGCTTTATCGTGAATCACGCAGGGTCAGATCATAGCACGGGACGACGCGTCGCCGCCGCGTCCCTTTTGTGAGTAAATCCGTGATTCGGAAGCAATCCACTCGGGAATCGCCTAAATCAACTCGAGTTTCCAGCGAGGCGATTAGTCCTACTGTTTTAGAAACCAAGTTGAGGATGCATTTAGATGTCTACCATCGACGTACCGCAACCGGAAAACGGGAAGAGGTTGCGAAAAAGCCCGCTCGCATTCGCAGACCGCTGGCGTGAGCGCCTGCGCCGCACGGGATCAATAACCTGGATGCATTCGTAGGGCGAGCTTCATTCTGCCTGGGTTTTTCAGCAACCTGCTAAACGCCGGCGGTCTTCAGACACTCGGCGATTTCCTTTTCCGAAATCGCGCCTTCGCGGATCACTTTCCAGTAAGGCTCGGTAATATCCACTGTAGTGGCGCCGAGACCGGCCAGCGGCCCCGCGTCCAGCACCAGGTCCACGTTGCCATCCATGACCCCAAAGACATCGATCCCGCTGCGGCAAGTGGGCTGCCCGGAAATATTGGCGCTGGTCGCCACCAGCGGCTGATCCAGCCAGTCTAGCAACGCCTGCGCCACTCGCGAGCGGGATTGCCGCAGCGCCAGGCGGCCGCTGTTACCAGTCACCTTGAGCGGAACCTTGGCCGACGACGGCACGATCATGGTCAGCGGTCCCGGCCAGAAGTGGCGCGCTAAAACATGGAAGCGGGTGGAAAGATCCTTCGCCAGTTCTTCCGCCATGAACGTGCCGCTCACCAGCATCGGCAGAGATCGATGGATCTCGCGTCCCTTGGCTGCGAACACGCGCCCCACCGCGTGCAGGTTCAGCGGATCGGCCACCAGCACGTAGAGCGCTTCGGTTGGAATCGCGACGATGTCTCCGCGCCGCAGGTGCGCCGCCGCGCGCTCAATCGCCTCCGGCAGCGGATGGTCTTGATCGATTTGTATTAAGTCAGTCGCCAAGGTTTATTCTCGTGAGCCGTTTTAGGCCGAGTAACTCCCTCGAATTGGAATCGTTGGCGGAGGGCGGCGTTGCGATCACCGGGGAAGAAAAGACTTACATCGGTTAGTGTACCGCATCGGGTTCGGCTGGGCCAAAAGTTTTGATTGCTCTACCATGGGAGTGATGGGTGTTGAGAGCAGCCGCATGCCTCGTCAAACCTTGTTCTTCGCGATCTTACTCAGCACGGCACTCATTCCGTCTTACGCGCAGCCTGCGGCCGATATCGCGGCCGACATCGCGACCATTGGTCCTGACAAAGCGTACGATCTTTCGGCCAACTGGATACTCGAGCAGGACCCCAGGCTTCGGGCCTGGGCGGAGGAGCTGATTGCCAAATATGAATTTACCGGTCTCTATCCGCGCCTCCTCACCGCCCTCGACCAACTCGAAGCCAATGCCTCCGAGAAATTTGCAGGGACGCCGGACGAATTTGCGCTCGAAGCCGTGGCCGACGCTCTCATCAAAGCGGATGTCGCGGTGCCGTCTTACGAGGCTCGCCAGCTTTACCCGAAGTTTCCCGCGCTGGCGATGATTTTGCTGGCCCGGTCGCCCGACGACAATCACGCGGCGCTGCTCTCGATTCTCAACGAGGCCAAAGCGGGTGAGGTTTGGCTCGCATCCGCCAATCTACTGGCAAAGAATCCATCCCCTGAGTTTGTGCGTCAGCTTTTGGATGACTTTCAGATTTTTGTCAGAATATTGGTCTTCAGGCCTGGAACGGGTGGCGGGATGTCGTACGGAGACTGCTACACCACGCCCGACCCAACCGCCGGCGTCAGAATTCCAGAAGGCTGGCCTCCGATTTCCATTTACTCGCTCCAGCTTTTGAAGAACGCCGGCGGCACGGTGATCGCAAGCGGGATCAATTCAGTCAGCTTCACCAGCCGCGTCACGAATGACCCGAATCCGTGGCACGGCTACACTAGCTGCGGAGGTTCTGACTTTCAGCCGTTGAGGCGCGATCTGATTCTCCAATTGGCCGGAATCGATCCCGCGGGAACGGCTCTTCGCACACCAGTGCTCACCAATATCACGCGGGAGACGGATGATCAGTATCGCAAAGACGCGACGGCAATCCTAGCAGAACAAGCACAGTCCTTTGCCGGGGTCCTGAAACAGCTTCAATTGAGGGGCCTGATCACACCGGCCGAGGCAGCCGAGCGGCTCTTGCACATGCGGGTGATTATCGTTCAAAACGGCCTGACGCTTCCCGCGCTGGCGGACCTGCGGTCTTTGGGGATCGACGGCCAATACCAGCTGTCTCAGTATTAGCCTTTCCAATTTCTAATCGGCGCCTCGGCCAAACCTAACGGAATCATCCGTTTCTGCCGATTAGTATCTCGAGAGGGAAGCGGTTCATGTCCCAGGCTCGCTCAGACCACGCCCCGCCGGATTACAATCACACGCTCGACCCGCAGCTTGACTCACAGCTTGATCCACGGCTTGACCCAAATGACTGGCCCGCGTTTCGCGACCAGGGTCACCGCATGTTGGACGACATGTTCGATTACCTGGAGACCATCCGGGAGCGTCCCGTATGGCAACCGATGCCCGCTGCTGTGCGCGCCCGCTTTCGCGGCCGGCTTCCGATGGCGCCCACTGAGCTGAGCGCAGTGCATGAGGAGTTCCTGCAAAATGTCCTGCCGTATTCGACGGGCAACGTGCATCCGGGTTTCATGGGTTGGGTGCATGGCGGCGGCAACCCGGCGGGCATGCTGGCGGAGATGCTGGCGGCGGGGCTGAACGCAAACCTGGGCGGTCGCGATCACGCGCCCATCGAAGTGGAGCGCCAGATCGTGCAATGGATGCGTGAGCTGTTCGCGTTTCCCGCCACGGCTTCGGGCCTCTTCGTCACCGGCACTTCGATGGCGAACCTGATCGCCATTGTCGTGGCTCGAGATGCCGCTCGAGATACCACACGCGATGCCGCCCAGGGTCTGGATGTGCGCCGCGCGGGCGTGGCCGCGAATGCGAAGAAACTCACCGGCTATGCATCCATGGCCGCGCACGGATCGCTGCGCAAAGCTTTCGACATCGCGGGCCTCGGAAGCGACGCGCTGCGTCTGGTTCCGGTAGACGCGCAGCATCGTATCAACCTGGCCGCGCTGCGCCGCATGATCCAAGCCGACCGCAGCGCCGGGTGTGCGCCGTTTCTGCTGGTGGGTTCAGCGGGCACGGTGGATACGGGAGCCATCGACGATCTGGATGGTCTGGCCGTAGTGGCGGGAGAAGAGCGGATGTGGCTGCACGTGGATGGTGCGTTCGGAGCGCTTGGGATACTGGCTCCGGAAATTGCGCCGCGCCTGGCCGGCATCGAAGCCGCGGATTCGCTCGCGTTCGATTTTCACAAGTGGGGGCAAGTTCCTTATGACGCCGGGTTCGTCCTGGTGCGCGATGGCGAGCTGCACCGCAAAGCCTTCGCTTCGCCCGCCGCCTATCTGGAGCGTGAGGCTGGCGGGCTGGCCGGTGGGTCGCCTTGGCCGTGCGATTTCGGGCCCGATCTTTCGCGCGGATTCCGGGCGCTCAAAACCTGGTTCACGCTCAAGGTTTATGGCCTGTACGCTCTCGGTCAGACTATCTCGCGCACCTGCGAGTTGGCCCGCTACCTGGAACAGAGGATAGCGGCGTCCGATGAATTGGAGCTCCTGGCCCCGGTCTCTCTCAACATCGTCTGCTTCCGCTACAAATCTCCCAACGCGGACCGGGTGAACGCGCGGATCGTGGTCGAGCTGCAGGAATCGGGCATGGCCGCGCCGTCCACCACGCGGATCAACGGTGAACTGGCCATTCGCGCAGCCATCACCAATCATCGAACGCGCCGCGCCGACATCGACGTGCTGGTGGACTCCACGCTCGCCATCGGCCGCGCGATTGCCCCGCCCATCGAAGATCCTGAGCTGGAGGCTGCATATCTTGATTAATTGGAGGCCCGCGGTGGAGCGCAAGGAGGCGCTGCGCGAGGTGGAAGCGCGTCTCACGCTCGAGTCCGGCTCCATCCCATTGCTTTTCGAAAGGGCTTGCCTGCTGAGCGAGATGGGCCGGAATGAAGACGCCAAGCAGGCTTATCTTGACGTTCTCACTCGCTGCCCGTCGCATGTGGGCGCGCTGAACAATTTAGGCACGCTGCTCTACTTCACCGGATATCGCACTGCCGCGCGCAGCGCCTACACCGAAGCCATCCGCCAGCATCCCGGCCAGCCCATGGCACACGTGAATCTGGGCAATCTCTTCCTCGAGGCCGGCGAACTGGCGGCAGCGCGCGAGCATTATGAATCGGCGCTCGCCATCGACAATAAATTTGCGGAGGCGCACCAGGGCCTGGGCAATCTGCTCGCCGAGTTAGGCCAGGAAGAGGCCGCGGCCGAGCATCAACGCCTGGGTCATTGGGATCGCCGCCCCACCGAGCTGCCCTATCGCGGAGAGGCGGAGCCGGTCTCACTGCTGTTGCTCACCTCCGGCCGGCGCGGCGACGTTCCTATCCGCCATTTGCTCGATGACAAGATTTTCCGCACCTTCGTGGTATTGCCGAACGTATATGATCCCGATGCGCCGCTGCCTGAGCATCAGTTGGTGTTCAATGCGATCGGCGACGCCGACCTCTGCCGCCAAGCGCTGGACCGTGCAGTGACGTTGATGGATCGTACCTTCGCTCCCGTCATCAACGCGCCGGCGGCGGTGCTCGGAACGGGCCGCGCAGCGAACGCCCGCCGTCTCGCCAATGTGCCCGGCGTGGTGGCGCCCCGCATGGCCAATTTCTCGCGCCAATCTCAACTTCCCAAGCAGTTCGAATTTCCGCTGCTGCTGCGTGCGCCCGGATTCCACAACGGCCGGCACTTTGTCTTAGTCGAAAAGCCGGATCAGTTTGAATCCGCCCTCGCCACGCTGCCTGGCGACGAATTGACCGCGATTCAATACCTGGACGCACGCGGCGCGGACAAACACTATCGCAAGTATCGCGTGATGATGATCGGCGGCTGGCTCTATCCGCTGCATCTGGCCATTTCCTCCCATTGGAAGATTCACTACGTCACCGCCGAAATGGCCGAGAACGCCGCGCATCGCGCCGAGGAAGCCAAGTTTCTGGAAGACATGCCGGCTGTGCTGGGCCCCCGTGCCATGGCCGCACTGGCGGACATCCAGAACGTGCTGGGGTTAGACTACGCAGGCATCGATTTCGGTTTGAATGCCCAAGGCGAAGTGCTGCTGTTCGAAGCCAACGCCACCATGACCGTGCTGCCGCCCGAGCGGGACCGTCGCTGGGATTACCGCCGGGCCGCCGTTCAGCGGGTGGAAAACGCCGTCCGCCAGATGCTGCTCGACAAAGCCACACTCCTCGACAAAGCCACCAACAAGCGGCGCGAGCCTACGATATACTGGCAGCCAGTTCAAGAAGAACTGGAGACCAGGAAATGCTCACCCGTTTAATTCCGTTCGTCATGGTTGGCGCTGCTTTCGCGCAACAACCGGCCGCTCAACCAGCCCCTCCGCCAGCGCGTCAACTCACCCCGGAGCAGATTCGTTTGGGAGAGCGTCTGCCACCACCCCGCGCGCCGCTGTTTTTCCGCGAGGAATGGAAGAACGCGCCCGGAGGTGGCGAACACGCGGCTACCCAGGACGCCGTTATGAACCCGCAGCTCGAGCTGAAACTATACGGAGTGTCCAAAGAGGTTCAGGAACTCGGCAACACCAATAATCCCGACAATCCGCCGCACGTCTGGACCGGGCTCTGCACCGCGCCCTGCGCCGTCGCGCTGCGCGATAAGACCGATGCCGTGGATCTGAGCGGCGGGGCCAAGATTCGCTGGATCACGAAAGTCTCTGGGCTGCATCAGGTTCACCCCATCGTGAAGCTGGCCGACGGAACCTGGCTGGTGGGCGATCACGGCGACGGCTCAACCGTCGATTGGCATGAGAACGAGTTTTCAATCTCCGAGGTTCGCTGGCTGAAGCTGGATATCGACAAAGTGCTCACCAAGGGCAACTGGGTGGAACATCCCGACTTGAGTAAGGTGGACGAGGTGGGATTTACTGACCTGATGGCCGGCAGTGGACACGGCCCCGGCGGATGGTCCGACGTGGCGGCCTTTGAAGTCTACGGCAAGCCCGTCAAGCGCGAGGCCAGCGCCACTACCTCAAAATAGCAATTGCTTTCAGTGGATCGGAAGCTCGGTTGGCGGCACGCCCAACCGCTTCGCCGGGAGCATGAACGCACTCAAAGGGATGCCGCGCGTTTCAAAATCGCGCCGCAAGTGCGCCAGCGGTTCTTTCACCACGATGGTCACGTCGGGCACGTTGGGCGGTGGTCCGGATGCGTAAGAGGAAGCCCAGCGGGTTTCAATCGGATTGAGATTCAGCTCGGCCGGAAAAGGCGAATAGGAAATCGTCTGCTCGAAGGAATTCGCATCGGTGCGCCCGAGTTTCGCGTAGACCAGGCGGCCCGGCAGACTGCGCGGAGGACCATCCAGGTAACGACGAATAAATGGGCGTCAAGGAGTATCATCTCTTGAGGGAGAACGCGTGAAGCTAATTCTTTTGACTCTGGCTATTGCTAGCCTCGCCATGGCTGCCGAGAACTGCGCGGGCTCCCGCGATTTGCACCTGGTGAACGGCAAGATCGTGACCATGGACGCGCGCAACTCCGTCCTGTCATCCGTCGCCATCCAGAACGGCCACTTCGATTTGTCGGGCGGCAAGTTCAGTCCCTGCACCAAGACCATTAACCTGCACGGCCGCACCGCCGTCCCTGGCCTGATCGACAATCACAATCACATCGTGCTGCTGGGCCTTCGGCCGGGCTACGACACGCGGCTCGAAACAGCGGCCTCTATCAAAGATGTGCAAGCCGCCATTGCCGAACGTGCGAAATCGGTACCAGCCGGGAAGTTTATCACCGCCATGGGCGGATGGAATCCGGCGCAATTCGCCGAAAAACGCCTGCCGACGCTCGAGGAGCTGGACGCGGCCGCGCCCAATCATCCGGTGCTGATCTTCTTATCCTTCACCGGTCCGGCAGCCACCAACACGCTGGGCAAAACGTTTTTCGCGGGGAAGGGAATTGAGGTGAGCGCGGCCGGGGCCATCGGGGCCAATGCCCCGTCGCTCGCGGCATTGAACGCCCTACGATCCATACAGACCTTCGAAGACAAAAAACGCGGCACCCTGGATGCCCTAGCCTATTCCGCCAGCGTCGGCATCACTACCGACGTCGACATGGGCGCCTTCGTAATTCCCGGTCTGCCTGACATTCAGGATTCATTCGTCTTCGATGGCTTGGCTAGCGCCGATCCGTTTCGCATGTACGATGCATTCCTGGCGCTGGATCGCGAGCAAAAAATGGCCGCGCGCTTGCGCATCTTTTTCCTCAGCATGGACACCCAACCGAGCGTCCCGCTGTTGAGTGAGCGCGTGCGCAACGCATTCGATGGCTTGGGCGACGACATGCTCCGCATCTCCGGCATCGGCGAATTCGCCACCGTCTGGCCGCTCTTCGGGAAAGTGACGCCGCCGCCCAATTATGAAGCTGCGTTGCAATTGGTGGCGAAACAAGGCTGGCCGTTCCAGCAGCACAGCCTTTCGCTGGCCGAAGACCAACTCACCGCCGCCACTTTCGAAAAGGTGAACGCCGTTACGCCCATCGCGAATTTGCGTTGGTCCGTCGCGCACGTGCCCCACATCGATCAAGAGACCGTGAACCGCTTCAAAGCTCTGGGCGCGGGCATCGCGATACATCCTTTTGAATATCTCGCCGGGCAAACGGGAGCTGGTCCGCCCATCCGCATGATTGTCGACAGCGGAATTCACGTGGGCGCTGGATCGGACGCGGCGCAAATTTCCACTCTCGATCCCTGGTTGATGATTTACTACATGGTCACTGGAAAGAATGCCGCGGGAGTAACAATTAACGCCGGTCAGACATTAACTCGCACCGAGGCACTGCGCCTCTACACCGCCAACAACGGATGGTTTCTTCGCGAAGAGGATCGCCTGGGTTCCATCGAGACTGGAAAGCTGGGCGACGTGGTGGTCCTCAGCGACGATTTTCTCGATCCCGCCAAGGTGCCGGACGAGGCCATCAAGCGCGTAAAATCCGTGCTCACCGTGGTGGGAGGCGAAGTGGTTTACGACAAGCTCAATTGACTGCCTTCGCTGGTCGGTGCGTGAGAAATCGACGCATCCTGTGGTCTTCTGCCGACACGTATTCCTAACCAGAACATCGCGCACAAGCCCGCAAGCAGGACTGTCACGGTAAGGTTCGGTAAGATCGACACATAAACAAAGAAGCCTCCCAGACTAACAGCCAGGGCAACTGAAAGAAAAATAAACAAGCAGCGTTCGATCATAACCACAGCTGTGCAATTCACTGACCATAAATCTCTCTTGATCGTCACTTTTGGCCATGTAGATGCTCTAGTGTTGGCGAAGGTCGAGGTGACGTATTGAAACGCTTATTGTTAATCCTGCCGGTAGCAGCTTTGTTGACGGGTGTGGCAGCCATGGGGCAGGAAAAAACTGCCGCGCAAGCATCCTATTCTCCCACTGACATCAAAATTCTCGGGACGCTGAATAGCGGCCAGACCAGCAAACCCGTCGAGTACTCTCGCCTGCCGCAATATGGCGCCTTCGTGTTCGAAGGCAATGGGCACGATCAGGTGGAGATAACAGTAGTGGGCGGCAATCGGAACGCTTTCGTAGCGCTGGCGGATTCAACACTCACTCCGATTGCGAGCGGCGTCGGGAGGCTGTCCGCAACGCTGCCTTATCACGGGCCGGACACGGAAGCTTTCTACATCCTATTTAAGAGCAACTCATTTAAGGGCAACTCAAGCCAGCCCGCACAACTGGCGATTCATCTCAAGAAAACCGCCGGGTCGGCGCAACCAGCTGACGCTACGCGCTGACGGCCTGGGGCTCGTCTTTGCTCGGAAACACGCGGGTAACCAGCGCCAGGAAACGCGCGTCTTCGCGAAGATTGTCTAGCCTGGGATCCACTCGCATGGCGAACAGCGCCGGGGATTTTTCATGAAAGGCGCGCTCCAGTTCCTGGAACGCCTGGTCGCGATCGCCCAGCGCATCGTGCAGCACCGCCATGAAATAAGCATCCACGTACTGTGTCTTGCGAACCTGCAGCAGTTCCGCCAGAATCGCCGTGGCTTCCTTGCGATGCCCATGTTTCGCCAGGCAGGCGCCCTGTACCGCCTGTAGCCACGGAAGGTCAGGCGACATGATCACCGCCAACTGGTATTGCTCCAAGGCTTGGCTTACTTTTCCGCTGTGCTCCAGCGATTCGCCATAAAAGAGCCGTCCCAGATATAAATAGGGATGCAACTCCAGAGCCCTCTTCCCGCACGCGACGGCCGATTCAAATTCACGGCGGAAAAAACGGATCAGGATTTCATTGGCGGGAACCGTCGGCCATAGCGAATGAGTGCTGCGCGCCCGCAGCAGGATGTTGAGAGCGTCGTCCAGCCGGCCCTCGGTGACATAGAGCATGGTGAGCCGGACATACACCTCCGGCGATTCCGGACTCTCCTCCTGCGCCCGCAGCAGCTCCGTCTCCGCCTCTTCCAGCTTGTGTTCGAACAGATGCAGACCGTGTGCGCGGTCGGCGCGGCGCTCGGGCGTCAGGCCGCATAGTTCCACCGCGCGCCGATGCGCTTGCAGGAAACCGTTGTACATCTCGCGCGGCACGCGCATTCCATAGGTGCCCAGCAGCAGGTAGCACAGCGATATGCCTTCAAATGCGCGGAAATCCGACGGGTTCTCGATGGCGGCCTGTTGGAAGCAATCCAGCGCTTTTTCGAAACCTTCGCGGGTGCGCCGGGTCCAAAAGTGCCAGCCCTGTTTGACCAGATCGTCGGAATGCGGAACATCCAGCCGGTAACCCAGCTTCGGCCGGTAGCTGATCCACAGGCCGAATTCCCCCAGCGTCTTCTTCACTTCGCCGATAGTTACGGCGACGGTATGCTTGGAAACCAGGTTGCCGTCCCAAGCTTGATTAATCATTTGCGCGTATCCGACGTAGCGGCCGCGGTTGTGGATGAGAGCTCTCAGCGCATGAAACGCCTGTGGCCGCAGTTCCAGCTCGCGGCCGTCTCTCAACAACGTCGTGGTTGTGGTGTCGAGCCGAAACGGCCCGAACGTTATTTGTTCCATCTAGCGCCTTCCCGTTACATTCCCAATCAGAAACGTCCCCTATCAATCGAGCGAATCCCTATCAGACCCGATCCAACATAGACGCGCTTTAGACTTCAGTTCAGCGGATTATATCACAGATCCTAAGAGAGCCATGCGCAATCTTCCGGCCAACGTTGCGAAAGTCGTCGGGTCTGGTACGTTCTAGCCGGCCCAGCAGTCCAAAACATAGGTTACCAGTTGTGTTTTTCATGCTCCGGCCCGAAACCACGCGCCGCAGCCTAAAATTTGCCGCAGTTTTGACTTTTTGTCGCTGGAATCTGGAATACAATCCCATTTAATGGATCGATGGGGTGCATGCAGGCGTGTCTCTACGACTGCCTTGTTTTTCAGATCCAGGTTATTTGTCGAGACCGGACGGCACGTCCCAGCCGCTCAGGCGTTCGGAAGCTCCACAACAATCGGAAGCTCCACAACAATCGGAAGCTCCACAACAATCCGTTCAACAGGTCTTAGGGAGACTATGAAAAATACGACTGTGCTTCGTTCGCAAGTCACTGCCGTACTGGCACTGACTCTGTTGTTAGCGCTGTTCGCGCAAATTGGGATGGCCCAATCATCGGGCACGTCCGGTTTGACGGGAACAATTACCGACCCGTCCGGCGCAGCGGTTCCCAATGTTACCGTCACTCTTACCAGCAACACCACCGGGCAGGTGCGCACCCTCACCTCGGGTTCGGATGGAAACTACAAGTTCTCGTTGCTGCCGCCCGGCGACTACAAGATTCGATTCGCTGCTAATGGATTCAAGACCGCCGAAGTATCCTCCGTCATCCTGAATGTCACGGAAACCCCAGCCTTGGACCGTACGCTGGAGGTCGGTGCTCAGAGCGAACAGATTACGGTCGAAGCGGCGGCCGAGGCGCTCCAGACGGAAAGCTCCACCTTGGGGACGGTAGTCACCGGGCAAAGCATCAGCGACGCACCTCTGGCGGCCCGGAACTACACGCAAATCCTGAACCTGTCGGCAGGTGCGGTTTCCAATGCCAACGACGCGACCGCGCTGGGCAGGGGCACCCTGGATATGAGCGTGAACGGAGCGGCGCCAGAGCAGAATAATTTTCAAATGGATGGCGTCTCGGTGGTCAGCGCGTTCGGCACCGGCATCGCGAAAGACTGCGGCATCTACGTTGGCATCGCCATTCCGAGCCCGGATGCGATTCAGGAATTTAAGGTGCAGACCTCCACTTATGACGCCAGTTACGGGCGCAATCCGGGTGCCAACGTCAACGTGCTCACCAAGTCGGGCAGCAACGCGTTCCACGGAACGTTGTTTGAGTTCTTCCGCAACGAGGATCTGGATGCCAACGGCTTTTTCGAGAACGCCGAGGGCGTGGGTAAACAGGTCCTGAAGCAGAACCAATTCGGCGGAACCTTCGGCGGCCCCATCAAGAAAGACAAGTTGTTCTTCTTTGGTAGCTACCAGGGTACCCGCCAACTCAACGGCGTTTCGGCCTCTAGCAGCCCCAGCGTGTTCTTGCCCCCCATTCCCGCTGGCGACCGCTCCGCCCCTGGCTTTGCCGCTGCTCTGGGCGCGGCGAATTGCGCCGCCAATCATCCGGGGAATCCGAATTTCTCTACATTTTCCAGTTTGTTCGGTGGCATGCAGGTGGCCTGCGACGGTTCCAATATCAGTCCGGTCGCGCTAGCCATCCTAAACGCGAAGAATCCGAACGGAAGCTATTACATGCCAGGGTCCAGTGGCGCAGGGTACGAGCAGACCACTTACAGCATACCGGCCAAATATACGGGAGATCAGTATATCGCCAACGTCGATTATGTGGTCAACTCCAAGAACACTTTGGCGATGCGATACCTGTTTACCGAAGATCCCCAGTTGGCTCCTTTTGGTATCGCCACGGTACCAGGTACGCCCTCATCCGCCTACTACGCCAACACCAACTCGGTCCTGCGGCTCACCACCCTGATCACCAGCACTTTGGTGAACGAAGCCCACGCCGCCCTGCAGCGCAATATTGCAAATGGCCACGACTCGACGCCGCAGTACACTCCTCAGTCGGTCGGCATCACTCCCATCATCCCCTCGCAGTCCCAACCGCCGGTTATGATCATCGCGAATGCCTACGGGATCGGTGGAACCCTGGACCCTTATGTCGGTCCAGCCACGCAGGTGAACTTTGGGGACCAGGTTTCCTGGTCGCACGGAAAACACACCATTCGCGTGGGAGGCGAGTATGAGGCCGATCAATGGAACCTTTCGTTCAAATCGCTGGCGCGCGGATTCCTAATCATCGATACGTTTGACGATTTCCTTATCGGACGAGCCGGCCTGGCAGGCTGCTCCGTTGCCGGAGCCTGCAGTCCAACCAATCCGGGAAACACCACGGGTGGTCCGGTCGGGACTTTTCTGGAATGTCTGTTCTGCGTGCGCAGCGGACCCGATGGAATCATTCATGAATACCGCGAGAAGGATTTCGCCGGTTTTGCCCAGGACGACTGGAAGGTGAATGCCCGCTTGACCATCAACCTGGGCGTTCGCTGGGAATACGACGAAATGCTCGCCGATACTAATGGCAACCTCACCAACATCTGGCCTAGCCTGATGCAAGGCGTGACGCCGCCCACGACGCCCATGCAGACTACTAACGCCTTGTTGGGGTACGTGGTGCCGAACAATTTCATCTCGCATTACGGAACCCCGCCGCCCGGCGTGACGGTGGTTGGCACGTCCGCACCAACCCAGAACGGTACTCCCTGGAACAACTTCGGTCCCCGTTTTGGTTTCGCCTGGCAGCCGCTTAAGGACGGCAAGCTGGTGGTGCGGGGTGGTATCGGCCTATTCTACGATCGTGTTGGTAGCAGCAAGTTCGTTCACGCGGTGGAACAGGGCGATCCGTACGCCGTTACCTTGGATGAAGCGGGCCCATTCGCCGCTGCACCTTATAGTTTGGCCAATCCCTTCCCGTCGACGCCACTGGGATTCACGCCTCGCTATTTCAATCCGGCTTACGCTTCCACTTGCAGCACCTTCTTGGCGCTGTGTACCTCCGATATCAACCAACCGTTCTATGCCCAGGTCCACACGCCGCTCAGCCGGCAGTACAATCTCGGCATACAATACCAGTTCGCTCCTCGGTGGGTATTGGAAGTGGGCTACGTGGGATCGAGTGGAATCAACCAAGCCGACTACAATCACAACTACAATACGGCCCTGATCGCCAGCGCCAGCAACCCCGTCAACGGCCAAACCACCACCACAACGGCGAACGTCCAAGCGCGCGTGCCCTATCTGGGTTACGACGCGGGCGGCTTGCAAGGTACTGGTTACGACGGAGTCTACAATTACAACAGCCTGCAGGTCACCGTCCGAAAACAGTTCTCGCACGGGCTCACGATGCAGGGAGCCTACACCTGGAGCAAAGATCTGACCACGTTGAACGGAGACGGGCAATCGAATAGCAATGACGCAAGCTATCTGGGCCAGCAATACGGTCCGGCATATTTTGCCCATCCGCAGCGCTTCATCGTGTCATATTCTTACGAGCTCCCGTTCGGACACCCCAGCAACACCTTCCTGAAGAATGTTGTGGAAGGCTGGAACATGACGGGCAACATTCTAATCCAGGATGGTAGTCCGCTCACGTTCCTCAATCTTAACGGAGGATCGGCTTATGGCGTCGGCAGCTCCACGACGCCCGAAGGCGGCCAGAGCCGAGCGCAATTGTGCCCGGGGGCGACCGCCGGCAACATCCAGACCGGCGGCAGCATCACGTCGCGGCTGGGTGGCACCAATAGCACAAACGGCTACATTAATACGGCGGAATTTTGCGGGATGCCCGCCATCGAGCCGGACGGCGTAACAACAACGACGGCAGCCGCGTGTCCTACCTGCGGCACACTCTATGGCGATTCCGGGCTCGGAATCATTCTCGGACCCGGCAATGTCAACTGGGACACTTCGTTCATGAAGACCACCAAGTTCGCGGAGAAGTACACCATTCAGTTCCGAGCGGACTTCTTCAATATCCTGAACCATCCTCAGTTTATGAATCCAGGCTTGCAGCAAAGCACGCCCAATACATTCGGCGTGATCACCGGCACTTCGACCAATCCACGCATTGTTCAATTTAGTTTGAAATTCATGTTCTGACTAGGACATCAGCCAACGGGTGAGATTGAATTCGGCTCCGGGCGGATCGTGCTCGGAGCCGAAGTTCTTTTGGTAGACAATAGGATTTGCAAAACCCATTACTTTGCTTCGCCCTCACCCTCGCCATGGCGGCGCTGGGCTTGGCGCAAAATACAGCGCCAGCCGGCACCGGCGCTATTCACGGCACGCTCTTCGACTCGAGCGGCGAACCCATCGGAAAGAATGAGGTGCTCGCCGAGGACGCCGTCTCCCACAAGGTCTTTAAAGCCACCACTTCCCCCGCGGGCCAATACATGCTGAAAGACCTGCCGCCCGGTACGTATTACGTCGCCGCCTCCGCACCCGGTCTTAAACCATTCGTGATGAAAGGCGTCATCGTCAAAGCGTCGCTGGCCTTGAAGCTCGACATCCGCTTAGGCGACACCACGCAGCTCAACACGCTGGGCGAAGATCGGTTGAGGATTACTGCGGACGACCAGCGCCACCATCCGCCGTCCGGCCCAACGCCCCGCACTTACGGCGGCAAACCCGATCTTTCCGGCGTCTGGTGGAATCCCGATACCGTGGATCCCGGCAAGCCGGAGTTTCTCTCCGGCGCGATTGCCATCCAGAAGCAGCGCCTGGATGCCAACTCCAAGGACAGCCCGCAGGCGCGCTGCCTGCCGTCTGCCGCGCTACGCAACGGTCCGCTGTGGGAGTTCGTCCAGAGCAAGGATTTTCTGATTTACATATCGGATGACGAAAGTCCCGGCTTCCATCAGATTTACCTCGACGGCCGCGGCCATCCGAGCGACCCTAACCCGGCTTGGTACGGGCATTCCGTCGGCAGTTGGGACGGCGATACACTCGTGGTGGATCGCGTGGCCTTCGACCCGCGAGTCTGGCTCGATGTGGAATCGCATCCGCACTCGGACCACCTGCACATTATCGAGCGCTACCATCGCCCCAATCTCGGCCATCTGGAAATTGAGATCACGGTTGACGATCCCGGCGTGCTCGCGAGGCAATGGACGCAGAAACGAGTCGCCGACTTAGCGCACGAAGAAATCTTCGAGTATATTTGCCAGGAAAATAATCGCGACGTGGTGCACATGGTCGGCAAGTAACTCGCGCCGTCCATCCGCGCTTACTCTTTGATCCTCCTACGACGTTACAGTTCCTCAAGAATTGACGCTGTTTTGACTGCTTTCTTGTAAGAACTGGAATACAATCCCAGTAATGAGCGGGAGAGTTGCATGCAGGTTTGACTAAGTGGTTTCTGTTACCTGTTCTCAACAACTGGAACTTAGTGATTACGGACCACGAGTTTAATCCAATTTTCACGCGTCAGGATTCTGTTCACGAAAGTACGCGTTCCGGCAAGCCATCGCTGTTGGCCTGTGTTAGAGTTTGCCCTACGGGAAAAGTTTGTCGAAATGTTGCGGTTTTCGCCCAGTAAGTGGGGTTGAATCGTTCAGTGCGCCGTGTAAGCGTTGGAAGTTTTCACAGTTGAAAAGGAGAAGGGGATATGAAATCCGCATCGCTGCTCCGTTCGCGGCTGACCTTTGTCGCGCTATTAACTTTGTTGTTAGGGATGTGCATACCATCGCTTCTCGCGCAGTCGGCGGGAACGTCCGGTTTGTCCGGGACCATCACCGATCCGTCGGGCGCGGCCATCCCCAACGTGACCGTTACCCTCACCAGCAATGACACTGGCCAGACCCGCACCGCCACCACGGGCGGCGATGGGCAGTACAAATTTACGCTGCTTCCACCAGGCAGTTATAAGGTTCGCTTCGTTGCGGCAGGCTTCAAGACGTCCGAGGTTGGATCGGTAATCCTCAACGTAACGGAGAGTCCAGCGCTGGACCGCTCGTTGGAGGTTGGCGCGCAATCCGAGCAAGTGACCGTGGAAGCCTCGGCCGAAACGTTGCAGACGTCCAGTTCCACACTGGGCACTGTGGTTGGCACCACGGAGGTGACTGAGCTACCCCTGGCCAACCGGAATTTCACGCAAATTATCGGCCTCTCGGCTGGCGCGAACGTGGGCGTGAATAACGCGACATCGTTTGGCAAAGGCACATTGGATATCAGCGTCAACGGCAATACGCCCGGGCAGAACAATTTTCAAATGGATGGCGTGGCGATTCAAAGCATGGCCAGCAGTGGAAGCGCGAATGACAACGGTATCTACGTTGGCATCGCCATCCCCAGCCCGGACGCGATCCAAGAATTTAAGATCCAGACTTCCACTTACGATGCCACCTACGGACGCAACCCCGGCGGGAACGTGAACGTGCTCACCAAGTCGGGCACCAATACCTGGCACGGTACGGCATTTGAGTTCGTGCGCAACGCGGTCTTCGACGCCAACGATTTCTTTTACAACCGGGACACTTGTCGCCTTACTTATGCCGGTCAATCCTGCCCCAAGCAAGTTTTGAACCAGAACCAATATGGCGGCGTGATCGGTGGACCTATCAAGAAGGACAAGCTGTTCATCTTTGGCAGTTACGAGGGAACGGGGGCAAAAAACGGAGTAAATGCCGCTGGTAATTCCGCGATCAGCCTTTACCCACTCATTCCAACGGGCGACCGCACTACCCAGTCATTCGTGTCGCAGTTAATTGCGCAGAATTGCAACCTGCCCGCTTTCGCCCCTACCGGAGGCATCGCGGCTGCTGGGACAGTTCTTTCGTGTTCGGCTACCACGATCAGCCCGGTCGCCTTGAAGATGCTCAACGTCAAGAACGCGAACGGCAGCTATTACTTCCCCTCGAATTCCAGTTTTGGCAGCGCCATCAGTTTCAATCAGCCGGCGTTATTCGACGAAAAGCAAACCTTGGTGAATGGCGACTATCTGATCAACCAGAAAAACACGCTCGCCATGCGGTTCTTCTACAGCACCGATCCGCGAACGATGAACTTCAACACACCGATTGGCGGAGCGCTCCCGGGTGCGCCAGAAGACCTCCAGTACTCCAATACCAACGCGGTGCTGAGACTCACCACCCTGGTGACAAACTCGTTCGTCAATGAGCTCCGTGGCTCATTCCAGCGCCTGTTCACGAAAGCGTCGGATGATCTTCCCGCCGGCTGGACGCCGTCGAACCTGGGCATCACACCCATCGTGCCCAGCCAGACCCAGGGACCGGCCCTTTCCTTCCTGGTCAATGGCTTCGGCGCTGGTGGCTTCCTGGAACCCCAATTCAGCCCCACTAATCAGTATCAATGGCAGGATCAAATCTCGTGGTCGCACGGAAAACACACCATCCGAGCCGGCTTCGAGATGGAAAAAACTGAATGGAACCTCGATTTCGCCGGACTCGAGCGCGGGTGGTTGTTCATCGGAAGCTTCACTAACCTGCTCGCCGCGAACAATCCCGGCAATATCTTTCAGTGCCTGTACTGTGTATCGAGCGGCCCTCCCGCCGCCGGCGGCATCATCCACGCCTATCGCCTGCCAAATATGAATGCGTTCGTTCAGGACGACTGGAAGGTCAGTTCGAAACTTACAATAAATGCTGGAGTGCGCTGGGAATACGACGGCACGTTCTCGGAGAAGTATGCCAACCTGACCAACACCTGGATAAGCCAGTTGGTGCCCAATTCGCAGGTGCCGACTTCAGCACAGGGCCTGCCGGCCAACTACGGAGGCTGGGTCACCGCCGGCAACTATTTGTCCCACTATCCGCAGCCACCCGCTGGCGTGCTGATCAACAAGAGCGGCACCGGAGCTATACAAGATCACCCGCCGCTCAGTAACTTCGGTCCGCGCTTGGGATTTGCCTACCAGCTCAATAGCAAACTGGTAATCCGCGGCGGCGCGGGTCTTTTCTATGACCGCATCGGCGCCGATCGCTTTGTCCACGCCGTGGAGCAAGGTAATCCGTACGCCACCACTCTGGACTACGCAGGTAGTGCCGCCGCACCCTTTACCATCCAGAATCCTTTCCCCACCCTGCCGTTGGGCCAGTTCGTGCAGCGCTGGGCAAACCCTACCACACTTGCGAGCTCCGAGCTTAGCGTGCCGTACCTCGACCAGGACATCCACACGCCGTTGGTGAGACAGTATAACCTGAATCTCCAGTACGAATTT